>ERZ772927.174-NODE-174-length-39051-cov-63.0004_pt1 | contig 39051 bp, 37 predicted proteins | sample MGYA00512115_ERZ772927 | MGnify/ENA primary metagenome ERZ772927 (study PRJEB29015, sample SAMEA2737924) | human oral metagenome | biome: human oral; feature: human-associated habitat; material: dental | place: China | collected 2013 ... | reverse complement strand
GGCGCCGATTGAGCCCGGCTCACCATGGGCGAGTTCTCCCATCCCCACTGGCCGGTGCGGTACACCTGGGCAGCATCAATCCGAACAACTGGCTACCCCTGCTCACCTTCCGTCAGCGTCTCATCGCGGGCGAGGTAGCTCCGGAGTCGAGCACGTCTAGCGTAGCGTCTACCGAGGAGGGGAGCGAGACCGCGACGGTCCGTGGTATCCGCAAGACGGTCTGCCGTCCGATCAGCGCGGCGAAGAAGCAGCAGATACTCGATCTGGAGCCCACCGGCATGTCTGCCCGAGCGATCGCTCGACAGGTCGGCACATCCACTTCCACGGTGAAGGCTGTCTGCCGCCAGGCCAAGCAACCACCCCGTCGCAAGCGGCGCTTCACCAGCGATGATCTCCGGCGTGCTCAGCAGCTTCACGCCCAGGGCCGTACCTACATCGAGATCGGCCTGGAGCTCGGCTTCGGGCGGGATACGGTGAGCAAGCATCTGGCGGTGACAGCAAAGTGAAACTCATGCGAAGCAAAGGAAAGCCCCGACACTGAAAGCGTCGGGGGAGGGTGTGACCTTCACTTTTCGCGTCTGAACCTGAGCAATACCAACGTCAGTTGGTGTAGGCAACAGTAGACGATGGTTCCTACGATAAAGTGAACGGCGATATGTCCATTCACAAGGATAGTGCGGTCTATGCACCCGAACACTGTCCCCGCCAGAAATAGCGGGATGGTGATGACTGTCGCTCTTGTTGTGTCTTTCATCGCGGTAGCCCTTCGATAGCGCCGCCGCGGGTTGCGGCAGTCGAACTGGCCATTACGAAGCACATGAACAGTTCGACCACAACAATACGATAATATTATACAACAGCCCAAATTTATAGGATAGCCTACGTGGTAAAATATGTCCTATGCTCGCCTCCCTACGAGCAAAGGAGTTCCCACAATGGCAGGAACCTCAAAAGAAACTTCGTGGCACTTTGACCCAAAAAGGATTGCCGAAAGTTTATTTGTCACAACGATTGGTGGAATATTAGTAGCGTGGGCTACAGGTCTAATTGGACTGAATTTATCGAGCAATAATGATGCAGCCCCTGCTACTGTGACGACTACCGAACTTCCCTCAAATTCAACTCCCAGTTTCGTCCCTGGATCGTCGGAATCGAATGACGATGGTCAAGGGCCGTCAGAAACCACCCCTTCTTTTCCATCCGAGTTGCCACTTGCGACCGCCACGCCGATCGGCTCGCATCAAGACGTTGCGATCGACAGCACTCTCCAAATTGATGGGCAGCAGTACATTCACTCACTCCGCCATCGATGCGAAAACTACTGCAACGAAAACTCCGGTGTTGGTAGTGTCGAATTTGATGTTGGCGGCAAGTATCGGACATTCGAAGCGACAGTAGGGGTCTCGGAGACTGCAGAGGACACATCGCAAGTCGGTACATTTGTGGTGTATGTAGATGGTGTCAATAAAGGTACATGGCAGGTGACCTTTGGTCATCACGAAAGTATTTCCGTCGACGTGTCCGGAGGGCTTCGCCTTAAACTCGAATCATCTCGTGATGGTAACGTCGGGAACCCTGCAGGTAACGGAGCTAAGATGGCGTGGGGCATCAAGCCAGATCTTCCTGATCTAGTTTGGGGTACGCCGCGCGTCGTCAGCTAACCGAAAAAGAATGAAGCTGTTCTAAGACAGTATTTGACATTGCCAACGAATCGCCTATAATCCTAAGTAGACACAGGCCAACACCGTGTCACCAGGATCTCCGGCGGGTGGTTTCTAAGCCACACAGCGGGAGATTTTTATTTGGTGAGCTTTAGCGCGGTTTCCTATCAAAAACTGACATGAAGTCCTTGTAGCCGGTGCGCGTGTCTTCCTTGACCTGCATGTAGAAGTAGCTGTCACCCTTCGTTACGCAATAGAAGCGATGGATGCAGCATCCGCATATCTTCGCCGCTTGCGATCGTATCTGAATCGAGCTAATACTTGACGTGCGGTTACCACTTCGTTGAGCGCACGATTACGTTATCTTCCTAAAGACCATGCTTTAGAACTTCGTCGTGTGATGATTCTGAGAGCCGTGAGCATCATCTTCAAATGTAGAATATGCGCTTGTCGTATGAGATGTGAGTCACGCACAAAAGGCGACGCCTATCGTTGTCATTGCCATACAGTGGGGAACATGTCGAACTCGGACGTCCCACGCATAATTCGCAAAACAAACAAAGTGCTGAAAGATTATGGATACCCAGAGATTTGTGGTGAATCAGAAAGAATGCTTGCAATCTCTGCGTCGATCAAGGCAAGTCAAGATCTCAGGCTCAGAGGTGCCTTTGCTATTATAGGTGCATTCTCGTTGGTCGGCGTATGGGTCGCTTCTGGTGGCGTCATCAACTCACAGTATGTTGTCGTATTCTTGGCCATGTTTTCAATCTCGAGCGTATATTCATACTTCACAATCATAGATTTGGGATCGCGAGATGCGACGTCAGCAATCTTGAATCACCGTGCCAGCAATCTAGAGTGATGCAACTCGTTTGGAATACAGCGTGCTATTTGATGCCAAGGGAGGATGGGAAGTATCGAGTAGTAGTGGTAGCGGAGGGTAGTGAAGGGCGCCAGTGACGCGTGGATGAAGCTCTCAAAGCGGGAGTGTGTTGCAAGATGGTGGGGTCAGCAGGCCAGGATTCCTCATGTAGTGCGCTTGAACAACATATCGAGCAGTTAATATGTTCTGTCAGCGGCGTTGTGCCGCTTAGCCACGACATCCGTGATGTTGTGGTGTGCGGCCAGTTGAGCAGTGGCTCCGCGTCGAGCGCGTGGAGCCCAGCATCTTCAGTCTCAGCATGGATACGAGTCAGTATGAACCGATGACACAGGCATGCCACCTGCGGAACGTGCGACGAGTCCTCAGACGTTCCGCAGGTGTGCGACCGACAGGCTTCAGGCAGGCAATAGCACTTGATGTGAGCGGCCGGCCTTTACGGGTTACTAACTTGCGTGTTATGTAGTGCCTTTAGCACTGCGATGAGGTTCTCGGTCGACTCCGCTAGCTCATTGTCCGTGTATGGATCGTTGAGCCTGTTCTCCGGATGATGGCTTGAGTTTCTGATGTAGTACGGAATTGTAGCTGATTCAGATCTTTGTCCTTTCTTTCCCTCCCTTATCCATGTTTTCTTGTAATCAAATCCGTATTTTTCGTTCAAAGCCTTATTGAGTCCAGACTCGCTGCCTGGGTCGATGAGGCAGTGTATCTCACCCCACAACTCATCATGGAATTCAGGCGAAGGAATTCCAAACGCAAAGTAGGTGATCTCGCCCAGAGAAGGTGCTTGGCTGGTAAGCAGCCCAAGCTCGTCCGAGTACCGAATTGATGGCACGGTATCGTCGTGCGAGAAAATGATCAGTCTGTGCTGTGTTGGATTGTATGAGCGCAACATGTACGGAGAGTGCGTAATGAGGAATAGCTGCTCGTCTTCCGAGATTTTTGACAGTGCCTCGCCGAGCTGAATCTGCGCACGAGGGTGAAGCCATGTTTCGGGCTCGTCCAGGAGGAGCGTAAGGGGCGCATGCTCTTTCGTTTTGTGCTGCATATTCGAGTACACCTGAATCAGCGCTAGCGTGACAGCACGCTGCATCCCTGTACCTTTGTCGCGCAGCGGAGTTTCGTAGATTCCGTCCGTGACGAGTAGCTGGCCTCCCTTGATGAAGGTCGTAGCATCAGGAAGATTGAAGTCAAACCGGACTTTGGCTGCGCCGTATTGTGCCTGCACAAGACTTTCAACCTGGCTAGTGACATCTTCAGTCAGAGATGAGAGAGATTCCTCACCATCGGAGAATGCCGTCGCATGGGCGTCTTGAAATGCTTTCCACTTGGGGCTCTCTTGAAAACGTTGCGAGATTACCGAGATGAGTTTTCCAAGAGTTTTGGTAGAACCGAAATCGACGATTTCCGAGGTGGTGGTATCGGCAAGCACCGGCACGAGGTCGACTAACGACCTGAAGAGAGCGTCGATACCGGTCGGGTTCTCGAACTGCTGCGTCTCAGGATTCCAGAAAGTGATCTTCTTTTCGTCAAGTGTCACTGTTTTGCGGCCCTGTGTGATAGTCTCTACTTTTGGTGATCGACGTACTCTAAAATAGGGCTCTTCGTGGTTGTCGTTTAAGTACTTCGCGAGTTTTTCGTACTTATCTGACTGGACGATGTTGATTAAGTCTTGGCCGGCGAAAATTGCTTCCACCGACAAGTCTTCAGTGGCCGACTTGTTTCGTAAACTTGACTGCTCGCCAACGTTCTCAATGAGATAACGCAGTGCGTGAACTATTGTAGACTTTCCGCAGTTATTATCACCAACGATATAGTTGATGCCTTTGGAGAAGGTGATCTTCTGTTCGCTCTCGAAAGACTTGAAGTTGGTGATAGTTAGGGACTTGAAGTACATGATGGGTTCCTCATGGTGTGCCTGTCGCAGCCATTGCGACATCGTGCCCGAGCGGGGCGCTTTCACGATAGCTTGTCGTAGGGATGGTGAGTGGGGCTGTACCGTTGCGGTCTGGTAACAGTGGCTAGATGTGCGGGCTTTCAAGCTGTTTTTATCGGTCTGGGCGTATCGTCTTTGGCAGTAGACTGCCTGGTCGGAGCGAAAGCGCGCTGGAGCTGTGTGCTCGTTAATTTCAGTCAACTCATTGAGGCGCAGAATCGCTCTGTGAAAACGATGATGTTGCTACGCCGCCTGCAACCTGCTCTCGATAATCGCCACCCGGCCCGCAAGCTGATCATGCTGGGTGGTGAGTAGCTTGATCGCACCCTGGGCACGAAGGGCTTCCTCGCCTTGTGCTTCAATATCTTTGCTCAGCGAGTCGATCCGCTTGGTGACCTCTTGGTGATTGTGGTCGATCTTCTCGTCTAGTGCTGCAAAGCGAGTGTCAATCTCATTGAACTGCTGGCCAATGGCGTCAAAGCGTGCTTCCATGCCATCGCGCATTTCCTCCACATCACCTCGAAGCCCTTTCGTCTCATGCTCGAGCTTGTCGAGCCGTCTCTCCATGCCGTCTAAGCGCTTGTCGATCTTGTCGAAGCGCTCAGCATTCCGTGCCTCTGTGGCGTTGAGACTCGTGGTTAATAATTCTTGTATACGTTGAAAGTCTTTTTCAGTCATATTTCTATTTAAGCATGTTGGTGCGCGGGTGTAAACCATGATGTCGTGGCGATTGGAAAGAGATTGGCCTGATGGCAGTGTATCTTTGATTCAGCTGGTACGTCTTTACGTGTTCAAAAAAGGTGAGTCGTGTCAAAATCGAGTAAAACTATTGACAACTCAAGCCGAAGTCTGTTTAGTGTCTGTCAGTGAATCGGTAAGCAATCGCCGAGAGTGCCTGGCTTTTGCTCATCGAGTGTTCTCCATCTTGGTAACAAGACTGAATGATGAGGTAATGCCTGTATTATCCATTCTGGTGCTCGTTGATGAAATTTCGAACGTCTGGATGGTCGGTCCACCACCATCCAATAGGGTATTGGATTGACTGCTGTTGAGCAGTACCAATCGCTTCATTCAAGGCTGCGGCGATCTGGGAATCGTTCTTTTGTGGAAACAACTGGTGCCGCATATTGTCATCGTCGATGAGTCGAACAAGAATTGGGTAGGTGTGATTTTGCTTGAAAGCAGACGAAGCGGGATAGGCGCTACCGCTGTGCGTTTTGTCGGTCGCAACAATAGTGCAGTACAGAATGTCAAACTGGCACAGTGAGTTAAGGAGTGGGTCGCCCACTGGGATGACTTCGTCAGTATTGAGTGCTATATCTGGCACGTCAGGGCGCATCGCGGGATGCTCGACCATAAGTAGGCGTGCCGGGGGAATCATGAGGCCTCCACGGTCGTCGGCAGGAAATAATTCTGCACGAGACGCTTGGGCTTGTCCGTGGCGGATCCACGATGTGTAGACGTACGTGAAGGCGTCGATTTTCGGAGGATAGGGCTGGAGTACAAGATTGGATATAGTCGACCAGGCTTCGCATCGAACAGCGGCTGCGCCGATGATGTAGCAGCGAACGATGATTGCGAGTTGCTTTGATGGATCTTGCGGGTCAAGTTGCTTATACGCATCGAAAAGACGGGTGATCGTCAGATCAGCAATGTCGATTTTGCCGAGGAACAGAGCCTGTACGGCGATGATAGTCGCCTTATTGAGCGCCTCGACATAACGCTCCTCGTCGGCGGCAAATCCGGAGAGCTGAGATATGAAGTAGCGGATACGCATGTCTCCGCTGAGTTCAATATTGGTGAGCAGTGCCTCGACGAACGTGTCGTCTGACATTTCTATTGATAGCGGCACGTTGGATCGTCCGCCTGGGCTTCGCAACGACTTGGCAACTTCTGCCACCAGAGATTCGATGTTTTTTCGGGCATCATCGCGGATGCGCTGATCACGCTCTCGTAGCAGCTCATTCCAATGTGACCACCGTAGAGGAACGTTCTGCGCGCCATCTCGGACGCAGATGTCTCCCGTGCGAAACAATTGCACAGTTTTACCATTCTTTTCATATTGCCCAAGTGCGCTCATTGGCACCGGCAGGTCGCTTTCGTTGTGGTGAGCATAGATAAGAACTACTTCATGCCCGTCAACATTATGGAACTGCGAGGTGACGTGCACAGGGCCCTCTGTGTACCTGCGGATAAGGTCATTGAGGCGCGCACCATCGAAGAGTTCACGTGTCTTCTGATCAAAGGTTCCTTGCGGGGCAACAGGCTTTCCGTTGTCATCAACTCCGATGAGGATATATCCTCCTGGCGGTCGGTTTGACATAGACACAACATCTTTGACGAACTTTACTTTCCCCTCGTTCTTCGAAAGGTCAACGCCTTCTTTGAATTCGAGGTGTTGTTGCTCTGACTCAGAGAGCAACTCAGTGAGTTTCTCGATGTCGGTGCGACCGTCAACAGTAACTGCCATTATTCCTCCGAGTATTCTATTTTGGCTACTCTGTAATAAGTATACAGAAAATATGGCAGAATGGAGAGATCGCTGGGGAATGATGAATATGCGGCAGTGACCACGCCAGCAGTAGTGTCGCTGGCGGCTGTCCGCGAGGACTGATGACGGCGGCGATAGGTACGGTGTAGTCAGCCTTGCAGACCGTTCAAGGTCAACTTGGCGACACCTCCAACCCACTCACCAACCCACCAGCGTCGGTGTTGAGGGCGTGGGCGATGCGGAGGATGTTGTGGAGGCTGAGGTTGCGTTGGCCACGTTCCACCTGGCCGATGTACGACCAGTGCAGGGTAGTGCGCTCGGCCAGCTTCTCCTGCGACAGGCCCAGCTGCTCGCGGCGGGCGCGCACACGCCGGCCGAACTCACCGGTGGCTGGTGAGAGCGGCGGCTTGCGGTCGGTGGGCACGGCTCCATCTCAACCGGCCGAAGACTCCTAATCCAGAGACTATGTATCTCAAGACGATGTATCCTGTGGCTGTCCGTAGCGGTCGAACTGGTGAGGAGGTGAGCCAGATGAACGGCGGAAGCTGACTATCCCTCGGAACTAGCCCTCTCGCGAGGAGGCGACTGCCTCAGGCTGCTTGGTCTGGGGCAGCTCGTCGTTGGTTGCCCACGTGAAGGCCACGCCAGATTGGGGGAGGAGCCAACTAGAGGTCTCGACGGTGATCTCCTTGCCTGGTACAGCCTCCGGCGAATGGACGACGCTGGAAGCCGGCGTGGTCGCCATCGTGTCACTGACCTGGACTTCGGCAATGGCGGTGTCTGTGTAGTCCAGGCGCAGTGACCAGCCTCGGGTTGGTTGCGCGACGGCGAAGTACAGCCGGTGGCTCCACTGCGGGGTGATGGTACGGAAAACCTGGCGGATACGGACTGGCTCACCGCTCCTGGCTTCTTCGTCCAGGTCGACGCTATAGGTCTGGCCGGTAGCACGGGTACTACGGCGGATCGGCTGTGGCCGGCCATCGACGGTCAGCTCCAGCAGCTCGTAGGCCTCCCGGCGGCGAGCGTCCATGCCAGGGCGCGGTGCCATGAACCAGGTGGAAGTGGCTGGGACATCCTGGCGCAGCTCGTTGTACTCATCCTGGTCAGACACACAAGCGAAGCGCCGGGTGGCACTGCTGGGCACGGTGGTGTACTCCCACTCCACCGTCACGTCCAGCAGAGGAGTACCTGCGGTACTCCTCTCTACTGCAGTAGAGAGCCGAACGCGCACCGCCACGTCGTACCACCGCTCAGCGGCGCGGATGGCTTGGTCTCGGATGTCGCGGTAGATCTCGCGGGCGAACTGCTCGTCGCCCAGGCGCAGCGCCATGACGTTGGCGGCGATGTCGTCCAGCAGTTCCGGCGTGGCCACGCGCTTCAAGTCCTCTGGGTGGATGGCGAAGCCCTCCACCACCGCATCGCGCATCGCCGGAGCCTCCTCCCGGATGATCTGGCGGAAGCGAGCCAGCGTGTGCGCCTCCTGGTCTCTCCGGAAGGCGTACTCGAAGAACGTCGACAGCAGCCCCGCCCCAAACAGCGTCCCACCCAGCTCACCCAGCGGCAGGGCGTGCAGCCACTGCCAATCTCCCAGCCGCATTGGTGCCAGCCAGGCGTTGAGCATCATGAGGAGGATGCCAGCCAGCGTCAGCGAGACGGCCAACAGCGCGGCCTTGAGACGACGGAGGCGGTGGTGGGGAGAGGGACTAGTATTGGACATTACTATGAAATAGTATAACAAAGTTCCGAACAATGATAAATTAATCAACCTAAGGGTGGTGATTGGTGGCTATTCTCCTGCCAGTAATCGTGTTGTACTATCGGCGTATGAATGACGACGCTCTCGTGTCCGCTACCCGTAACGACCTCATTACCTCAGCAAGCAGCAATGAGACCGATTTGGAGCGTTTTGAAAGTAGCATGCAAGAACTCATAAACGGCATTGGGCTGCCATCCGATGGTCTGTTCGTCCCAGTAACGGAACGCAAGAAGCTTGTTAGTAATCTGCGATCAGTGATTGCCGAGCTGCCCAGCAGTGCTCGAAATCGTTCCTATTATATTTCGAAGATGGTTGCAGCTGCTACGGTTGGACTCTTTGATGCTGCCATCAATTACATGTGGGACGAGTTAATTGGTGAACTTCGGACACGGGTTGCCAATTTTGATCTCAACTACTTCTTCGACATCGCAGCTGGCGACAATTCAAGCCTCCGTAAACAACTGAAAACCGAAGATGACCTATCAAACATCGACGATGCTCGCTTACTTCGTGCCTCGAGAAAAATTGGTCTTTTAACTGACGTTGGTTTCGCCCGCCTTGATCACATCCGATTCATGAGAAATCATGCATCTGCCGCACATCCAAATCAGAATTCACTTTCCGGTTTTGAGTTGATTGAATTTCTGGAAACTTGTATTCGGGAAGTCATTAATCAGCCAATCGACAATGTTGCTGTTGATACTGGCAAGTTGCTTGCAAATATCAAAAAAAATACGCTTGATGTGGCTTATGCGGACAAAGAATCAACTTTCTTCGAGCAACTATCACCCGATCGTGCGAGTACACTTGCTGACGGACTCTTCGGTCTGTATACCGCACCAGATCGCACAACGCTAGTCGCAGACAACGTACGGCTTCTCTGGCCAAGACTATGGCCGTATATCGACGATTCCGATCGTTATAAGTATGGCATGCGACATGCACATGCCAGCGCTAATGCCGATACAGAAATAGCCGACGCCGCACGCGAACTTCTCGAACTCGCTGAGGATGGCAACGCCTACCTTACGTCGGAAGTGCGTGCTTTGGAGATGCTTGATGCCATAGAAAATCTTCGCACTGTGCACCACGCTATAAATAATTTCTATAATGAACCTGTGCCCGCGAAACGTCTGCAGAGTTTAGTTGGGCCTGATGGTGACGTTCCCGATAATGTACGTGAAAATTATGTACGAACAGTGCTAGAGTGCTATCTCGGAAATGGGCATGGTATTTCAGTGGCGGCAGAGCCTCTGTATCGAGAAATGGTGCAGAAATTTTCATCTCGGGATGCAAGAATTGCTTTACGTACTTGTGTCGATCCGGTTTTCTCGTCTCTTCTCAGCACAGATCCTGGACAGAGTCAATGGGAGCAAGTAATTAAGATCTTGGAGCCTAAGTTGATCAGTCGTCCCGATCGTGAATTGCTGACCGCAATCAAGGAGTTTAACGGTGAGCCTGAAGAACTTCGTTTGGACTCTCGTATTGTTAAGTTGGCAGGCGGCAGCGTTGAGAATTGATTTCCGCCTAAAGGTTCAGGAGAATGAGTTGCCGATTGTATGATGTGACGTTAATCGATGCCGATGAACGGCTTGGATAGCGGGTCGTACTTTCGGCCCTCTTTGAGGACATTGTCGCGGACACCCAGCTGGTGTGCTATCCAAAAGCGAACGACGAGAATACTCTTCCGCAAAGCGTTGATGAGATCGAGCGAGTCAGGCATCGTACGATCGGCATGCTTCAAACCCATGTAGGCTGCACGAATGTTGCGCTTCCAAGCGTCGCTAGTGTCGTCAACTGACGATTCATTCTCATGCACTTCGTTCTCGGTTTCATCATCACCTACAAATGGCGTGACGGGCATATCGTCTAGAATGACTTGTAACGCCTCCATAAAGCTTAGTTGGTTATATCCGTTGAGATGGTCGCCTTCATTCTTCTTAATGTCAATGAGATAGCCCAGCTTCTCGAGCACGATGCCGATTTGGACAACATTGGCGTCGCTCCATGGTTCGTCAGAGCGAAGGATACTTAGGAACGGATCGAACGCATCGGTGTATTCCTCTCTCAGGTGCAGCCAGCGCTTGACGCCTCTCGCTCCAATATTGTCGTACCAGAACAAGAAAGAGAGTTTTCGACTATTGTCATCGCTGTACTGAGGGAGGCGATGAGTCACCACCTGGCTCCAACGCTCGGTCGTACCTCTTGAGATTTTGACCAAGTCGTCACCACGACAAACTTCGAGCCTTGTGACAGTAAACGGCCTCCAGGCAGCAATCGAGACAAGATCCCACACGGCGCCATGCACCATGAGATGATCCTCCCAAGATCTGGCATCCTTCACCATTGTCCCGAGCATGATTCGCTCGCGAGCTGAGAAGGCGGTGCGTGGCTGACTCGCTTCCCACAACGGGTAAATGGCCAGATTCAGCGTTCGTGAGATAGAAACTGGAGAGAGTCGTTTCAACTCGACCTGCACTGATTCAAGAAGACCTTCAGCGTCGTTATTTGCCTTGACAATCATGGACGTAATGCCAGTCCAGGACGCCATGGCAGGGATGTCACTCCGCATGCCGTTGATTTTGTCGTACTTTGGCGATCTACCACCTAGCACCGCATAGTTGGCAACGATGACACCATAGCCAGCGTCAAGTGTTTGGCGAGCTCCGCCTGCGCGGCATCCTACCAGGACAACAACGCCGCGATCGTCATGAAAGAGCATGACGCGTGGAGGAGTATAACTGTACTTTGTTTGCTCGGGGTCATCAGCGTGCATGGTGAGTGACGACCACCATCGTGCGTACGGCCCGTCTTCCCTAAGCATGCCTTGGAGAGGGATCCGCAACTCGATGGCAGCCCCTGTATCTCGAAGCATGACGGCCGTTTCTGGTGTCTTGGGATTGCCATCGATCAGCCAGCCTAGACGTGGCTCGCCCACAATGAGTTCATTGTCCGCCATTGGAATCCTCCACAGTAAATGATAATACTAAATGCTACATCAGTTTGGTTCCTATCTCAAGTGAAGGCTGTAGGGGTGTAGTTGCAGTCCACCAGCGGCGTGAACACAAGGAAATATCCAGCATTATAGCGTCGGCTATTTTACATCCTCCCACCCATTATGTTATCCTCAGTAATATAAAGCATTTAACAGCAAAAGGAGGTGCTCATCATGCCGTCTGCCTATTCTCAAGCTGAATACCTTGCGTCTCTTCCGCGGCAGGTCGAGATTCCTCCCACGACTCCCGAGCACTACATCACTGGCCTCTATGCCCTGAACCTGGCTGCGCCGGAAGGTACTAGTGGAGACTGGCACGATGTCTTCCACTGGCAGGACGGCACTGAGCAGCCACGCCAGGTCACCCTGGCCGGCATGGGAGACATCGAGACCTCACCGATCTATGGTGGTCTTGGCATCTACGAGGGCAGAGACCGCTTAGTAGCTCAGGGGCTGGACATTCCTGCCGGCATGCAGCGGGTCTATATCGCAAACCACTCACGCGCCATCTTGGACTTGCTCTACCGCTCCCTCCATCGCTGGGGACGCGTTCTCAACCTGACTGGTGCCACTACCGACTGGCTCGACACCAAAGAGCAAGGCGAGCAGCTCCTCGAGCAGGCCACCTTGCTTGAGCCAGCCTTCCATCCAGCTGCCCAGGACGAGCTACGCCGCTGGATTGCCGATGAAGCACGCACGCTGAGGGCGGTGTATGGGTGATGAACCACCAATACCACCACACCAGCACACGCCAGAGGCCCAGCCACCAGGGCCGTTTGAGCGCCACCCCTTCACGCCAGAGCAGGCACGCCACGTCGCCTTGATGCGGGCCATCGCTCAGGAGCTGACCATCCGCACCGGTGACGCTTTCGTCCTCAAGGGCGGCACCGCCTTGCTCCTAGCCTACGACCTGCCACGTTTCTCGATTGATCTCGACTTCGATGGCCGTAGCCCAGCCATCGACCTGACCGAGTCCATCCAAGCCGGTGCCGCGGCCGCTCAACTGCCTGTCCACAGCCTGCGCGACGCCAAGCACACGCCCACCGTGCACCGCCAGATGCTGCACTACCGCGACGACGTCATGCGCCCACTCAAGATCGAGGTTTCCTACCGCCAGGCTCAGCAGATCGACGAAGACGACGTCACCAGCATCGATGGCATCCGCACCTACCGTCTGGAGAAGCTGGCCTCGCTCAAGATCGATGCCCTGGTCAACCGCACCAAGGCCCGCGACATCTTCGACACCAGCTTCCTGCTCCACCGCTACCCCGAGGCCATCAGCGACGACGACCTGACCCGCATCGACCAGCTCATCGACCTCATCGGTCTCAACGACCTGGAAGCCATCATGCAGGACGACGACATCCTCAACCGCTTCGACCTCACCCACATCGCCGTCAGCCTCGTCGAGAACGTGCTAAGGATGAGACGAGAGCGATAGCAAGAACGTGCCTGATCCCGACAAGAAGATGAGGCAGCTACATGGATGTGTAGCCGATGAGTAATATCAGTCTGAGTAGCCGACAATAGTCGGGACGTTAAGAAGACTTACGCTCCTTGAGCTGCTCCTCAATATTCTTGATCTCCTCACGGTAGGCTTCACGGGCTGCTGCCTGTTGCTCTTCTAGCCGCCGACTAGCATTAAACACTTCTCTTTCCGCACGTTCTGTCTCACGCTCGTATGTCTGCACACTTTCTTTGTGTCGCCGCAATCGACGAGCCCAGTGAACGATACCCAGCACCGGGAGCGGCACCATGAGAAGTCCAGGAAGATACGGTAAGAATATGCCTGCCGACACGAAGGCAACTGTTAAGTAGATGTAGAATGCTAAGGGAATCCAGTGCGGCTTTCTGAGTGGCTTGTCGGGCCTCTGGATTGTCGGTTCCTCTACCGGCATAGCGTAGATTGCCTGCATGCGCTTGCGAATCAACTCAAGTCGCGTGATATGAAGGTTGATGTAGTCAGACAGCCTTGTGTGTGCCTCATCAACAATTCGCCACGCATCAAGCGTCGTAAGTTGCTTGTTTAGGAGCCTCAGAGACTCGTCGATCTTCTCTTCATTTATCTTGTCGTTCTCGATCCAACTGCTAAGCTGATACTCCTGCAAGTCGAACGTGAGACACAGGTGATCGATCGCAACGAAGTACGGCTTGCTCACACCCTGAACGGTAGACGACGCAATGGCTGGATCCTTCTCAAGAGCGGTTAAGCATAGTTCGACGGCTTCATCGTATCTCCGCATTTTGATGTATGCCCAGGCAGCTGACCACACGATGATGGGAAAGTATGAGTCTGTTGCTATGTCGAGCGCACGACGATAGTTATTGAGCGCCTTTTCGTTCTCATTGAGAATGAGAAACGCATCCCCCCGTGCTTGACTAACATCAATCACATTTTCTTGATTGAGATCTAGAATGTATGCCTGATTAGCATACTCAAGAGCTTGCTTTGCGTCGCCATGGAAAGTTTCGATCTGCGCCGAAATCACATAACTACGAGGATTTCTGTCATCGAAACTGCGTGCCTGCTGCGCGGCAGCGCGAGCGGCGTCATAGTCATCTGCGAAGTAGTACTTCCACGCTTCGTCAATCCAGTCAATCTCTTGGGAGTCCGCTGCTGGTGAGAAGGTGAGCGTCGCATCGTAGTTTTGACGGGTTTCGTCATCGCGAAATACTTCCATGGCCGCCTTAGCTATCTTTAGCTTCTCGGCCGCTTCTTGCCCATTGCGGCCGCTCAATGAGGCGCGTTGTTGCCACTGGCGTGCGACGTGGGTCGCTTTCCTGTGCAGTTCTTCCGTGCTCTCATCTCGTCCTAGTCCAAGTTCTTGATAGAAGTTGATGCTTCCCTGATTCGACACTATGATCGATTCCTTGCTCGTTGTGCTTTCAATGAGAAGAGTGATTATCCAACGAATAATGACGTGCGGCTACGTCAATTGGCACTGGAGTGCGGTGATATCAACTGTCTGGACAGGACTAATGCTTCAAAACACGAGTCAAGCCGAGCTGAACCGACCACAAGGTGCTCTCGTCATTAAAACAGAATACGATATACTTTTCGGGGCTTATCATATATCGGAGGTTTTTGCATCCACCGATTCCACCTTCAGATTCCGGCTGACCAAATACGCTAACCAACTCGTCGATAGTTGCTTCATTTGGCAACGAAGCAATTAGTTGCTGCGGAAATGGAATATATGGCTCTTCGTAAGAACCATCATCTTGAAGAAAGATAGACAGCGATACAAGAATATTGTTACGCCAAAGCAACTCGAGCCCCATATTGTAATACGACCAGTACGATTCGGTTGAACCGGTACCAAGGAAGCTTTCGTCGGTATCTTCGATTAATGGCTCACCTGCCAAGCCATTCGTCGCTTTATCAACCTGCTCCTGTATTCCATCAATACCTCTTCCAATTAGATCAATATATTTGGTAATAGGGCCATCTAGTTGTGTTTCCATACTTCCTCCGTAAAGTTGTTTAGCTGATTTACTAGCTCATTATATAACATATCAATTCTCGTAGCGTCAAGGCCATGGTGTTCTAGTATTTCTTTGTAATAGTCAAGGTCTTTTGAGATGGCGGCACATAGATCTAATGAGTCATTCGTTATCTGCTTATCGGTGTTCTTGCCCCCAATTGTGCGACTGTACCGCCGGTGCATTTCTTTCGGTACGGCGATCGCTCCTCCATAGCGTTCTACAACACGCAACACTTTCTTTCGTTCTTCCTTGGATAATGTTTTGTTTGTTAATATTTCGATATGTCGACAAGCGGCTTCACATAGCGCTGCCTTCGATGGAATGTGATCGAGCTCCATCCCTTTAGGTAGGCGAGATCTGAGGTTCTTGTAAGTTCCAACTTCAAAAAGTTGAAGTTCGGCTTCGGAGTATGAAGTGGGTGTTGTCTGCGTCTGAATTATTAACGCTTCGATATGAGTCTGGGTTGAATCGCCCTTGCGTCCCGCCGCTTTGTAGTCGCCTAAAGCGCCATGAGTGGATGCTTCATTCTCGGACGTTCCACCCTTGTTTATATTTCGAAACTCCATCTCAGCTTTAAGGTAGCTGCGTATAGCGCTTGCGGCATTCTTTGCTGCAGCCAATGCCGTTTCTATTTCGCCAACGGCTTTGTCATTATTGCCTTTTTCGGCTTCGGAGTATCGATTGATACTAGGTTTAAGATCTTTCTCAAGCAACTCTATGATGCGACTCGCCGCTTTGAGGGGGCCTTTGTGATCGCAGGCTAAGTTAACGCAATTGCGGAGTTCTTTGAGAACGTCGCCAAGATTGTCTGTCATCGCATCCTTTGTGTCGACTAGTGTTTGTTGCTGATTTTGCGACTCTGGACTATTTCGCTCGCTTTCGTTAAGGCGCTAATGCATTTTATATATTCGTCTGTGGCTTGTGCTGAGCAACGATCCATTGTCTCGCCCAATTGGGAACCCGATCCTTGCATGATTGAATGGGTGGACCTACTGATTGATCGGCAGGACCTAAGGGCCTCTTTGGCTATGCTGAATGCATTTCCTAGTCCATCTATTAATGGTTGATACGATTTTTGTTGACGTGTATAGTACATTACTGCGTTGCTACCTGTATAAACTGCTCAACAGCCCTGCCGAGCTCTGCAAGTGCGGTGCTGCTGTCTTGGAGGCTGCGTTGGGCGGTGGTGACGGCTCTGGCAGCTGCGGCGCCGCTCTTGGATGGGTGGGAGACGGCGGCGAGCTTCTGGCCCTTTTTGCCGAGGGTGGTGGAGGCGGCGCTGGTGCGTTGGCTGAGTTGTGCGGCGCTGGAGCCGATCTGGCGGGCGGCGGTGATGACGGCGTTGAGATCGTCGCCGGCATTGTCTGGTGCCATGAGCCTGTTCCTCTCGGGAAATGGAGTGGTTAAGAGTTGTGAGCAGAGTGCCTAGATGTTGGTGACTTTCTTGGCGGACTGCTCGGCCTGGCGCAGAGCCTGCTGAGCTTTGCTGAGGCTGTCGTCGGCGCGGCGAAGGGCGGCGAGCATGGCTTGCTCATGGCCGGCTTGGCCGCCCTGGAGGGTGCTGGTGACGAGGGTCATGTTGTCGCGGTTGGTGGATTTGAAGTCGTTGATCAGCCCGTTTTGCTCGTTGAGCTGGCTGATGACGGCGTTGATGGCGGCTTTGACTTGGGCAAGTGAGGTCACGGTGTACCTTCGTTCTGGAGCGATGCGTGTGGGAGCTGGGCGTAGGGGATGACGAGCTGCGGCCTGCTCATCTCGGCTGCGTCCCAGACGAGCATGCGATTGTCGGCACCGCGCCAGCGCAGCAGGGCGTCGTCGAAGAAGTCGACGGCTGACGAGGCGTCGAGCTGCATGGCCGCTTTGATATCGAAGTACGTGCTGCCGTTGTAGCCAACGCAGTTCTCGAACGATGTCTGCTTCTTCCACCAGAGCAGGAAGTGGATGTGGCTGATGGGCGCGGCCTTGAACAGCTCCTGGAGGGCCTCTTCTCGTTCGTCGGAGCTGGCGCGCCACCGTTCCAGGCCAAACCCGATGACATAGACCGGCGGGGTACTGGCGTCGTCGGCCCGGTCAGCGACCTGCTCGGCCAGCTCATCGATGAGGACGTCGGCCTGGTGCTTGCCGACAACGCGGTAGGTACCGCCCATCTTGGTGAGCTGCTGCTCGAAGGCGCCGCGCACGGCGTCGCGAGACGGCGAGTGCCAGTCGCCGATCAGGTCGAGCAGAATGAGCTCGGCAGTGGGCGTGCTGTGCAGCAGAGACAGTGCGGCGTTGAGCAGGACGGCGTGGCCCGGGCCGGTGCCAAGCAGAGCCAGGTTGCGGCCGACGTCGGTCGTGAAGTCGACCGTGAGTGGTGCGGCACCGACACTGATGCGTCTGCCGAGCATCGCCTGGCCGGCGTGGAGCAACGGTGGGACGTGTGCGTCGTCGTGGAGGCTGAGGCGGCGTTCGCCCTCGAAGACCTCTGGTGGGGCGACGGTGCCTCGGGCCTGCTGCCACCAGGTGGTGCGCAGCTTGGCCAGGATGGTGTCGTCGGCGTAGGCGATGGTGGTCTTGCGGTTGGAAGACAGCTCGCCGTAGTCGAGGTTGACGATGGCCTCTCTGGAGCGCAGGTGGCTTGCGGCGTCGTTCTTGAACCCCAGCGTGGCGTGGGACTCCGCCAAGGAGTTCTTCAGAGCGATGCGCACCGGCACCTGGCCGAAGAGCCCTTCGCCTGCAGTGCCACCCAGGAGGTAGCCGCTGCTGATCGTCTGGGAGGCCAGGATGAAGTGGATACCGCAGGCACGGAACAACCGGGCACCCTTCACCAGCAGATCGACCGCGCTCTCGGCGGTGTCGTCGTCCTCGCCGAAGAGCATCTGGAACTCGTCGATGACCACCACGATGCGGGGCATGACGGCCTCGGGATCAGCCAGGCGGTACTGGCGGATGTTCTGCACGCCGGATGCCTTGAAGGTAGCCATGCGCTGGCGGTAGATGGCGAAGAGATGGCGCAGGACGTTGACGCCGTACTCCCGATCGGCGTCCAGCCCCAGCACGCGGGCGTGCGGCAGGAATGAGCCAGTGCTCGGGTCTGGAGCGAAAGCCTGGAGGGTGACGCCCTCCTTGAAGTCAAGCATGTAGAACTCGACCTCGCTCGGGGAGTAACGCTGGCACAGGGAGTGCACCACCACCGAGATGAGGTTGGACTTGCCCTGCCCGACCGCGCCGGTGATCAGGGCATTGTGGCGCTGGTTGAGCTCGTCGCCGAGGGTGACCTCGATGGTGGACATCCCATAGGTGCCCACTGCGAAGCTGATGCCGTCCCGACTGGACTGCGACCAGGGGGCATCCAGCGGCTGCACCTCACTGAAGGCCACTGGCTCCACCTGCGCGTTGGCGACCGCCGAGGCGACGCGGCGACTGACCGCGATTAGTTCATCCGCGCTCAGTGGGTCGAAGCGGCCCCGTACGCCACTGCGTTCGTCAAGAACAGTGCTTCCGTCGACCTGGCACTGTTGGCTCAGGCCAAGAACAAGCTCGTTGACCCCCAACGTCATGGAGTGGATGAGGAAGGTAACGCCGGCGGCTGGGCCGGCCTTGAACAGGACGGTGAGCTTGTCCTTGATCTCATCGCTGAGCAGCTCATAGTCGGTGGACAGGACAACCAGTTTGAAGCCCTCCACCTTGGGTGAGAGCTGTCGGCGGAAGTCCAGCAGGCTCTCCGTGCGCCCCTGGATGACGTTGAGGACGGCCTGGATGTGCTCGTGCAGGTGGTGGATGGTCTCGGTGAGCTCCTGCGTGTCGTTGATGTGGTGCAGGATCTTCTCCCCACCGCTGTTGACCTCCTGGAACGGCGCTGCCATACCCTTGAGCGCATCATCGAAAACCAGCACCTCTAGCTGTCCTGGCGCAGTCTCTTCCAGCGCTTTGGCCATGAGAAACTGAGTGAACCGCACCGAGTCACGATTCACCAAGGAATCCTCGACCCATATGTTGCTCCGCCCGATGAAGCCCAGGATGTCATTGCCAAGAGAGACCGTGTCGGCTACCTGACTTTGCATCGTTGATCCAATCGCCGAAATATTACGGTACCCATGCCTATCATGATTCTTCTGTCATGGCTTGTAGGGCGGCGCTCACTTTTTCGTGCTCGACGACAGATTGATCGTAGGCCTCCTTCATGCGTTTGTACTCGGCGTGGCGGACAAAATAGAATACAACCCAAGCGGTTGGCGCCGCAAAGAATAGCAATGTCACGATGTGGGGGTATGAGATGAATGCGATGATGCCAAGAACGGCGATCCCGATTGCCTTGAGTGGGAAATCCGGGACCCGGTTCGGGTCGGCGGGTGGAACCTGCAGTAGCTCAATGCGTTTGATGTAGAGATCGATGAACGTGATGATGCGTTTCGTGAGGTGCTGCGGTACGCCAAGGCTAGTGAACTTGTCTCGCATGTTGCGGAACCAGTTTTTCGACTTCTCGAGCTCATTCATGTTATAGCAGTGTTTCTCAATCGCTTCGCAGCAGTTCTGGCTGACAGCGAGGAGTGTGGCAGAATCCATATCTGGGTCAGCCTTAAGGCCCTCAACGCAGATGTCTATTGCTCTCGTGTATTGCTCCATCTTGATGTAGCAGGCAGCCATGCGGAATGCAATGTCGGGAACCATTTCGCGCGGCGCCTTGGCCAGCGCACGTTGGAAGCACTCAATACCTTTTTCGTACCTCTTTGTAAAGTAGAATGTGACGCCACGTACGCGATATACGTCGACGGTGTCTTCGCCGAGCTCATCCAGAACATAGGCCTCATCTGCATAGTGTTTTGCTTCTCGCCAGTTTTCCTCCGCTAGCTCGATCCACGCAGAGATCACGTGAGCGTTTGGGTCGTCGCCATGCTCGTTTCGTGCCTTGCGTGCGGCAATGCTGGCCGCTCCTGGGTCGTCGGCGAAGTAGTACGTCCAGGCGCGACCGATCCAGTCGATATCCTGCTCAGCCACTTCAGGTAGCGCTCGCAGAGAGCGGTCGTATGCATCGCGCGAGTCTTCGTTTGAGAACACGTTCGAGGCGTTCTCAATCATCTTGAGCTTTGCTCTCGCCTCTTCGCCGCGACTGCCGTTCAGTGACGCGCGTTGCCGCCACTGCATGCGAATCTTATTCAACTGCACCTGAATATCAGGGGTGGCATCGTCCTTGTCCAGGTTCAGTTCCTGGTAGTAATCGACCACGGCATTCGTCTGCTCATATGCCATCTCAGGGGTTCCTAACTCAACGATTCGGGATTCGGAGAGGAAAGCAAAGCGAGTAGTAGACGCATCGTTGCGCACAGGCGCCGGCGCTGCGTCTGATTTGCACTCGCTTGGCGGAACCGAGATTAGTGAGACCACGGCGTTATCGACCAGTCTGAGTACTGAGACAGTGGTTTGCGGTGCGGTATTGAAGCGGTTTGTGGGATACATGAACGTGAGCTGGTACGCCCTGTGTGGAAGTCCCAGGTTGAGCGTCCTGTCAACTGCAAGTTGTTAGACAAATGGTGGGAAGGTCTGGCGCAGTGCGGTCTCGTAAGTTTGATTCGCAGTCTTTATCGATCTGCTCGCAACGGCACGAGTCATGCATGTATGCGGGCGCTACGTGTGTGTTTGCTGGCGGCTGAGAGCTCGAGAACGCCTACAGCGTGTGCGTCGACTGGTGAGTCGTGGCTGAGCGGCGCTGGACGCCTCTGCTGGGGCACGAGGACTGTCTGGGTGCCTCAATCGCCGATGCCAACGTCAACTCGCGCGCCGAATCCGCTCTAGTGCGATCGCCCCCGCTGCGCTGTGAGATTGGATGGTGGCAGCGTACTGCGAGTGCTGCGGGCAGAGGCGAAGGACGACTGACTCGCCGTTCTTCGCGCGGTGCAGCATGCGGGTGGCGATGTCTACCAGAGAGGTGGGGAGCGGTGGTGGTGTGATGGTGAGGTCTGTGTCCTGCTGGGAGTCGTCGAGTTGGATGACGTCGACGCCTCGATCGCGCGCCTGCCGAACCGCGGCGACGAGAGCAGGCTGGCTGGCCAGGCGCGGCACGCGGATGAGATCGCGCAGCTCGGCTTCGACCCGGCGGGCCAGCTGCACCAAGGCATCGCTTGGAGCGTCCGTGAGTGACCGCAGTTGCTCAAGCACGGGGCGCGAACGCTGGCTGACGTCGGCCAGGAGGGTGGTTTCGGCCTCGAGGCGGGCTTGCCGGGCGGTGCGGAGCACCTGTGCTTGGTGGACTTGGCGCTGGACGGAGGTGATGCGTGGCTCGATTGAGCGCACCAGGGCAATCACGGTGGCGACCGTCAGGATGTTGATGCACTGAAATCCGAACGAGCGAACGAATGGGGCTGCTGGCGCACCGATCACAACGACGGGCAAAAGATGGGCGGCTCCCACGACTCCGAGGTTGACTAAGGCCAGTTTCAATCGTCGCTGGTGGAGTAAGAGCACGGTGAAGATGGCGCTATACCCTTGGGGCCATGACGCCAGTTCGAGCGTTGGGGTGAGGGTGCCCCAGGTGAGGAACGGAACTGTGCTCAGTGCTGAGGTGGAGAGTATGCCCCAGCGCTGAAGTGCTCGCGCTCGGCCCCGTGGTGGCCAGGCCAAGGCAAGAAAAGAGCATGTGACGCCGACGGCGCTGGGGATGGAAGCCAACACGTGGGTGGGCGTGCCGCTGCTGCGCATGACGTGGGCCCAGGCGGTGAGGACGATGCAGCCGAGCCCGATGCGGCCCCAGTGCCCGTGTACCGTGGCCGACAAGCCGTCACCGGTCAGTGGGAGAGCGTCGGCGGTGTGAGCCTCGGGAGTGGCTTTCCTGAGCCCGAGCTGGACGGTGGTACCACGCCCGATTTTCGACGATACGCTGGCGTGCCCGCCTGGTAAGTGGCGCATCCGTCCAATGATTGATTGGCGTAGCCCAAGGCGAAGTGGGTTCAAGCGGCTGGTGTCGAAGCCGACGCCGTCGTCAGTGATCGTGACGGTGAGGGTGCTAGCGGACTGCTGGGTGGATACCGTGCAGTCGACGTGGCGCTGCAGCTCGCCGCCGCCGCTGCTGTGCGCTGCGACGTTTCGCAGTGCCTCTAGGCTCGCGGCGAGAACTTCAACGAACTCGTCCTCAGACAGGCTGAGCTCTGCCTCAGTCCCCAGTTCAGGATCGGCAGCAGAAGCGAACTGGTACTCAATCTGCGGGTGTGTGTGCTGTTGGCACCATGAGCGCAGTTGGTCGACGAGGTCGGTGGTGGTGTGGTGGTCATCGCTGTGTGTTGGCTGCTTGAGGAGCTCGAGTGCATCGGCTGCAGCGGTGCGGAGTCGTTCTGCAGGCATCCCGCGTTCCGGAAAGGACGAGACGAGCGCGGCCAGGACATGATCGTGGACGAGGTTGCGGGCATGGCGGCTGCCGGCCAGCTGGGCGCTCAGTCGCGTGGCGAGGTCTTCCTCGTGGCTGTTGCGCTGGCTCTCAGTGTCGATCTGCCTGGCGCAGCCGATCAGCCAGTTGATCGGCAGGCAGTAGCAGCCCGCGAAGGTCGTGCTGTAGCCAGCGCGGGTCAGCGCTTCGAGCAACCCTTCGCTTCCGGCATAGAGACGGACGATGAGCTCGAGCAGGAACAGCACCGCTAGGCCGATCACCGTCGTCCGCCAGCTTGCCACCGCTGCAAGCAGTGCCGCGGCAATCACCATCCCAAAGGCTGGTAGCGGGTGGATGCCTGATGCCAGATGTGGCTGATCGGGATCGAGATTGTGCAGCGTCAGTATGGCGGCACATGCCCAGCCATGAAGCGCAAGATAAACCCATGCCCCCAGTCGTGCCCCAGCGGCAGCAGCCGACGCGCGGGACGTATGCTGGCGCGAAATAGTGAATGCCGCCAGCGGGCACAGCACTGGCGGGATCAGCAGGCCAAAGAGATACGGGTAGCCAGCTGCCCAGCGATACCATCGGGGTGCCTCGGCAACTTGTTGAAACAGCGATGGCTCCTGATGGAACAGCTCGAAGAGCATCCCAAACAGGCTTGCCCCTAGAATCAGGATGATCTGATACGCGTCCTGGTTCGTGCCATCGAGCAGTATCCGGTTGACCAAGCCGGTTTGCTTCTGCTGGGAAGCGCCGGTTGGGGTGACATGAGCGGCGATCGCAGTGGAAGCGGTAGCCGAGTTGGTGTCGGTGGCGAACGGAGCAGTGGAGGCAGCCATGGCGTTCAGAACGCGTGCTGGAGATCCAGCGTGGGCACGAGCCCCTCGGCTTGGGCCCGTACCAGCAGGTCGACGCGGCTACCAGCGGGGACGCCAGCGTCCATGAACTTGCGGCGGATGCGCGAGACGTAGGTGTTGACGGTGTGGATCGACAGGCTGAGCTGACGAGCGATGAAGCTCGCCTCCGCGCCGGTGGCGTAGAGCGAGAGCACCTCCTGCTCGCTGGGCGTCAGAGCAGAAGTGACGAATGCACTGTCTGCATCCAGAGCACTTGCCCAGTCCAGTGATGGCGTCAGCTCACCACGCAGCGCCGCCCAGATCGTGCTGATCAGGACATCCGGCTTCTCAGACTTGCGAACAACACCCAGGACACCGCCCTCACAGGCACGCCGGATCAGGTAGGGATCATCGCCGCTGGTGTAGGCGATCACCGCCGCACCTCGGTTGCGCAGGGTACGGACGTTGTGCGAGGGGTTGGAGTTGTCCGGTAGGCGCAGGTCGAGCAGTACCACATCGGGCAAGCGCTCCTTCGTCGCGGCCGTCTCCTCCAGCAGCTGCGCAACACTGGGATACCCGCCCCGAAAGTGAAGACTGGCGGCCATCGCCAGCATGGTCGTCACGCCCAGAGCGATGACATCGTGATCGTCAATCAGGGCAACGGTGCCGACTCGTGGCACCTCGCCGGCGGGTGCCTGCTGGGCGATGGGATTGGGATGATGCGGGGCGACTCCGGCAACCGAGCCGCCACCGTTGACAGGTGGCTGTGTCATCTCTGCGTCCTCACGAACCGTCGGGGAAAGGAGCGTGGATCAGGCGGTGTTGACGCTAGCAACCTGGTAGCGCGCATCACCATTGACGATTACCAGAGTTGACCAATCGGCAGTTAGCGCAACCCTCCAACGGAGAGGCTCCGCTCTTGGGCACATCACCCCTCACCACTCCCACCCAAACCCGCCGAACAGCCCACCGTGGACGTCGCGCTGGGTGAGGGTGGCGCGTTGCTGGGCGTCCAGGTGGGTGCGGTTGTACTGGTTGGCTGCCTGGGGGCGGGCAAAGGGGCTCGCCCCGGTGAACTGCCAGATGCTGGACGGCACCTCCCCAATGAAGCGCACCTGGATGGTGGCCAGCAGTGAGCGGGCGTGGAAGGCCCGGCTGGCCAGTGAGATCGGCGTGGTGGGCTCCTCGCCCGGCAGGGGCTCGGCCCGGAAGGCGAGGTCATAGCGCGTGGCGTCCTGCATCGGCGTGCGCCTGCCGGTGGCGGGGTCGATGTGCCAGAAGTGGTCGTTCCACCCTGCGCCTTCGACGGGGCGGCTGTTGACGCTGAACTCCCCGCCCGGCTGCGCCGTGACATGGGCGGGGTAGGAGCGGGAGATGGTGACGAAGTCCAGCTCGCCGGCCATGTTGGCCAGCCGGTAGTGCTCCACCGTGCCCCGCCACTGACGGTGCTCGACCACGATGAGCGTGGTGGTCTCCTCATAGACGATCCCGCCGTGCATCTCCGGCACATCCAGCACCAGCGGTGCCTGGGCATAGCGCCCGGCCACCAGGCGACTGTGCAGCAGACGCAATCCGACCTCCTCCCGCGAAGCGATCGTCTCCATGCTGCACCCCAAGCGGGTCGCCATGGCTCGTCGCCGCTCCAACAGGCTGCCACTACCCGCCGTCTCAGGGGTGAGGGCGAAGGCTGCCAGCAGCACACCTACCAGCGGCTCGTCCTGCTCACTCCCGCTCTCACTCAGGCTGTGGATGGCCGAGACAAAGCGATGGCGTAGCCGCTCGAAGGAGTCCTCCAAACTGCCCCGCAGCACCTCATCGACGATCGGGGCGTGCACCAGCCGCGCTGCCGTAAACCCACCACGTTTGCGCAGCCACGCCAGCTCACGCAGCAAGGAAGCCGCATCATTGGCATCGAGACGAGCATGGAACATGAGCAAGCCTCCTTGGGGGAGTAGGGGCAGGGCGTGAGTCAGAAGCGGGGATGAGCGGAGATGACGTCGCTGGGGCAGGGCGGCGGCGAGGTGACCGAGGTGCCAGTGCCGGTACTGGTGAGATGCCTCCAGTGAGGGGTCTGTCGTGAGCGGCGACTCGGGTGTCAGCCGGACGGGACGAGCCGCAAGCCAGCCTAGACCGAGCGGCCGGGACAAACCAGGAGATATAGCGGGAGAGCCGAAGAACAGAGGCGAGCCGTCTGCGCCTGGCTTGGCGGACTGGCTCCTTGCCGCAGTCGCTGGCCTGTCGACCGCGGTGGGTCTGGCTCGTAGCTGCCCGCCTGTATCGGCGGTGGTGCGTGAAGCCCTCTTTTCCAACTTTCTTCCAACTTTGACGGCACTGCGGCGCGGCCTACCTACCGTTCTCACCAACGCCACAAGCCCAGGGCCAGACCGGCAGAAAACGCTGGCATGGTGCGGCAAGTGGCAGGTGGCACGGCCCGCTCTCCCCAGAGCGGCAGCACGGGCCGTCAACGCGAGATGACCAGCCCGGCTGGTCGTCTTCTCTTCTCTCTTCCTTCCTCTCTTCTCGAAAGGACTCCTCTCATGGCTTCTACCAATCTCAGTCTCTTCTCGCCCCAGCGCACCCGGATGGGGGTGGTGCTGGGCAATGGCCAGGCCCGGGTGACCAGGCGGGAGATCGAGCAGGTCGCCGCCCAAGCAGAGGTGGCGTCCCAGGCCGAGCAGGCCCGGGCCTTCCTGACCTCCCAGGTGCTGACCAATATCGCCACCCTGGTGACCCAGGCCGAGGCCCAGACCCGCATCGCCCCGGGCGGTGCCCAGTTCTACGAAGCGATCATCACGGGCTACGCGCTGGGGGCTGGGCAGCGGATCGGGCAGCTGTAGGGCTGCTGTCCTGCGGCTTCGCCAGCCCGGTGGCAAGCTCCCCGCCTCGCGGCTTCTCCTCACGCTTCCTTCTCTTCGCTTCCTTCTTTTCGTCTCTCTTTCTTCATCTTCGGAGGTTTCATCATGACGGTAATAGTTGGGATTCTGGCCCTCATCGGTCTGGCGGTAGTGGGCGCAATCGGCTGGGCATTCGCCCACGGGGTGCGCGATGGCCTGGCCCAGTGGCGGGAAGCACCGCCTGGCGGAACGAGTCAGCCGCTGCCCGTAGGCGCACCGCCGCTGTCGCTGTCCGCCGCGCTGCCGAGCAGCTACCAGGCCGGTCAGCTGGCTGGTGAGGTCGCCGCCAGCTGGCGCTCCGCACACCGAGCGGCCAGAACAGCGGGAGCACCAGGCGTACCAGCCAGCTCATCCTGGGCAGCCGCTCTGGCTTTGGGCAGCGAGCTGAGCCAGCAGCGCCAAGAGGCAGGCCGGGCCATGCAGGCAGCCATGGCCCAGGTGCTGCAGGACAACGAGCAGGCAGTGCGGGAAGCGGCGGCTGAGGCTGCCGGAGGAAGGCGCGACACCAGTAATGGCGGGAGTGGTGCCAGCAGCGGTGGCAGTGTCACTGACGAGAGCAGCGGCAACGGTGCTAGTGGTAGCGGTGCGTCTGCTGGAGCGGTGCCGGATGCATCGGACGGTGACGGCACCAGTGGTGAGTCGGCGGCTGGAACGGCCCGTCTTACCTGGCCGGCTCACTTGCCCTCGCGTCGCCCGCCGCGGCCGCGTCCCCGGCGGTGCACGCAGCAGCGACCGGCTCGGTCGGACGAGCGGCAGTCGTAAGCGTTCGGCTCCATTCCTCGCCCACATGCTGCGTCATTTCGCTCGCTTGTTGCAAAAACTACAGCACCGACTTTCGTGGCCACTAAGTGGCGCGTGTGTCCATTTTGTGTGCTGGGGTGGCACCACAGAAACGGCTCACAAGCAGCACGTGTCGCGTCGCTTCGCAATCTGAATTTGGAGGCCTTGCAACACGCGAGTGTTCGTGGAATGTATGGGATAAGGGCAACCGACTGCCGATGCGCGAAATAGCTGGTAGCGGGCTCGCCCGGAGCAAATAGCAAGTAAGGAACAAAAAAGGAGGGACATCATGCAGCAGATGAAACAGACAAGACGAGCGTGCGCTGGGGGAGCGGCCTCTCGGCACGGTGAGGCGGCCCGGCAGGTGGGTGCAGCAGTGAGACCAGGCGCTGGTGTGCCGCGACTGGGCAGCGCGGTGAGCGATGGGTCTGGCTTAGTCGGTCGGAGTGACTCTGGCGGCGCTGCCACCAGCGCTGCGGTGCTCAGCCAAGACAGCGCAAGCAAAGCCGCCGGTAGCGGCAGGAAAGCCGGTGTGCCGACCGGGGGTGCTGGCTCGTCAACCACTATCTCTGGCCTGCCGCCTGGTGGCTTTGCCACCATTCTGGTCGATCCGCCCTGGCCACTGCAGAGCGGTGAGAAGCACTACCGGACGATGAGCCTGGCGCGGATCAAGGCGCTGCCGGTGGGGACGCTGGCAGCGCGAGATGCCCACCTGTGGCTGTGGACGACGAACGCCTTGCTGCCGAAGGCGTACGAGGTGGCTGAGGCCTGGGGCTTTACGGTGCGCAGCCCACTGACCTGGGTGAAATTCCGCCTCGGCCTGGGTGGCCGCTACCAGCTGCGTAATGCCACCGAGCAACTGCTGTTCTGCACCCGAGGGAGAGCCCCGCTGGGCTCACGTTCTCAGCCGACCTGGTTCAACGCCCCCGTCACGGAGCACTCGCGCAAGCCGGCTGAGCAGTTCGCCATCATCGAGCGGGTTAGTCCTGGGCCGTACCTGGAGCTGTTCGCCCGCCGCAGGCCAGAGTCGAACCAGCCCTGGGCGGTGTGGGGCGACCAAGTGGACTCCGACATCCGCATCCCCGGCTTTACCGTACCGCGGTACAGCGAGTGGGCACACGAGGCAGAAGCGATGCCGCAGACCGACGAGTCCGCTAGCGATGGCCGCGGCGGTGACGGCAAGGAGGTAGAGCGATGAGTCGGCCGTGGCGTGACAAGTACCCAATTTGCAGTCTTCGAGGAGATGGTGATGATGAGCGATTCGAGGCGTTCGCCTTCTGGCAGCCTGCTGCGATGCGGCGTCGGCCTGCTCCTGATCGCGATGGGGCTGAGGTGGATCGTCGCCATCGTGCAAAGCAGCTGGCCCTGGCTCGTCGGGCTGCTCGCCGTGAGCGCCGCCGTCTGGCTGGCAGTGCGCTGGTGGCGGCGCCGACGGGAGTGGTGAGGGAGCCCAGCGCTGGCCACCACTGCGCTCAGCCTGCTGGTGATGACCGGCGACGGACTGGTCAGCGTTCTCACTCTCCAAGGAGGCAGCCATGATGGCCCGCTACGCCGGTGGTCGCCCTGGTTCGTCGCGGCGGGTGCGCTTGGTGCCGGTGCGGCAGAGCGGCATGGATCACCGGGCGGTGGCGCGGATCGTGCTGGAGCTGGCGCGGCAGATGGCGGCAGAGGTGGATGAGGCTGTGGAGTCGGCGGCGGTTGAAGCGGCTTCCTCAGGTGCTGAAGTCTGCGCGGGGCGTGAGCGTGGCACCAGCGATGGGTCGGTTGCTGCGAGTGGTGATGCTGCGGTTCCGTGGGCTGGTGCTCATAGCGGGCAGAGCGCCCGTGGTGGCACTTCGGTGGGGCGCTGTACTGCGAATGAGTCCGTCTCGGCATCGGCTGGGAGTGGCTCGGCAGGTCGGTGTGCTCACCAGCGTCATGATGGCGCTCGCTACTTGGCTCATGGCACCTCCTCCACGACGTCCCCCGTCGTGCCGGATCGCGCTGGTACGGCCAAGACCGACGAAGCCGCCGCTGCCTCGTCCACCTCGGGAGGTACCCCGTGATGGCCCGCCCCACTCGCCCCTTGGTATGGCAACAACTCCGCTTTGCTCTGCCGCTTGCCCAGGACGCGGCGGTCGGTCTGGTGGAGCGGCTGCTGGCAGATAGCTCGCTTGGTCGGGTGGTGCTGGAGCTGCGCGCCTCGGGTGGGCAGGCGGTCTGGGCGGTGGGCTCGCGGGCTGGTGAGCGGTTGGCGAGGGTGGTGCGTGAGCTAGTGCCGGGCTGCCGGGTGTCTCGTGGTTGCTCGCGGCGGGCGGTGGATCAGGCGGTGGTGGTGTCGGCCCGGCCGGTCGGAGCGGGACTAGCGACGGAGCGGCTCAGCGCGGTGGTGCGGGCTGTCCTGGCTGCCTTGGCGGTGACGGCGAAGGACGAGGAGCTGGTGGTTCAGCTGCAGCTGGGGCGGCGCTTTGCCCCGGAGGCTCTGGGGCGGGTGGAGCCGCAGGGTTGGCTGGAGCTGCTTGGCCTCGTACCGATTCCGTCTCTTAGTGGTGAGCGGGGTCGGCGGATGCGGGCGCAGGTGGGGCGGCATCGAGCAGCGGTGAGTCTGCGCTTGGGGGTGCGGGCGGCCTCGCCGCTGCGCCAACGGACACTGCTGCAGGGTCTGCTGGGAGCGCTGCGCCTGCTGGAAGGGCCGGGGGTGCGGCTGCGCGCCCGTACGGAGCAGCCTGCCAAGCTCGATGCGGTGCGGCGGCCGTGGCGGGTGGGGCTGGAGCTTGGTGCAGGAGAGATTGTGGCGATGGCGGGCTGGCCGGTGGGTGAGCTGCCGTTACCGCTGCTGGGTAGTGGGCACCCGCGCCAGATTGCCCCGCCGCCGGAGGTGGGGTCTGGCTCGTCCCAGCGCGTCGTCGGCGCGAGCGGGGTGCCAGGAGAGACTGGGCTGGTGCGTCTGCCGATTACCGATGCCGTCTACCACACGCATCTGCTGGGGCCGACGGGTGTGGGTAAGTCGACGGTGCTGTTGTCGTTGGCGCTGGCTGATGCGGCTGAGGGTCGGGGTCTGCTCCTGCTGGATCCCAAGGGGGATCTGGCGACGGACTTCGTGGCGCGCCTGCCCGAGGAGCGGGTGGGTGATGTGGTGGTGCTGGATCCGACCAATCCTTGCCCGGTGGGGTTTAACCCGCTGGCGGGGCCGCCGGAGCTGGCGGTGGTGACGGCGGAGGCGGTGCTGGGGGTGCTGGCCGAGCTGTTTCGCGACAGCTGGGGCATCCGCACTGCCGATGTCCTCTCCGCCGCGCTGCTGACGCTGGCGCATATCCCGCAGGCGACGCTGGTGTGGCTGGTACCGCTGCTGACCAACCCGGCCTTCCGACGCCGGGTACTGGCACTGGCCCCACCTGATCCTTTGGGGACGGATGTCTTTTGGCAGGGCTATGAGGCCAAGCCGGTGCGGACCCAGGCGGTGGAGGTCGCGCCGGTGCTCAACAAGCTGCGCCAGCTGATGCTGCGCCCAGGCCTGCGGGCGATGCTGGGCCAGGCCCAGCCCCGCTTCGGGCTGGCGGATCTGCTGGAGCGCCGACGCATCGTGGTGGTCAACCTCAACCAGGGCCTGCTCGGAGCCGGAGCGGCCCGCTTGCTGGGGACCCTGCTGGTGGCTCAGCTGTGGCAGCACCTGCTGGCGCGCCAGGCCCAGCCGCCTGAGCGGCGGCAGATCGTGAGCGTGTATATCGATGAGGTCCAGGCCTTCTTGGCGGGGCTGCCGGGCAGCCTGGCCGACGCCCTGGCCCAAGCTCGCTCCCTCGGGGCGGCCTTCCATCTGGCGCATCAGTACCGGGGCCAGCTGAGCAGCGAGATGATCCAGGCGGTGGAGACCAACACGCGCTCCAAGGTGTATTTCGCCTTGTCGGCCACCGATGCGGCTGCAGCGGCTCGCCTGGCTCCGGAGCTGGAGGCGGCCGACTTCCAGCTGCTGGCTCAGTACCAGGCCTATGCCTCCGTGATGCACCACGGGCGCCGCTCGGGCTGGTTCTCCCTGGCCACCCGGCCCGCCCCACCAGCGGTGCGCGACCCAGCGCTGCTCTACGCCGCCAGCCACGCCCGCTACGGCGTCCCAGCCGAGCAAACCGAAGCCGAGCTCATCGCCCTGACCGGCGGTAGTGCGCCCAGCGCCGTGGACGCGAATGAGCGACGCAGCTCGGCGACGACGCTGCCGGACACCACCGCAGACGCCACTGACGTTACTGGTGATGAGACCAGTGAAGGAGCGGCTGGTGAGCTGAAGCCCGCCACCCTGGATGAGTCTGGAGCGGATGGATCCACGAGTGGGGCCGAGTCTGATTCTGGGCGGTCCCGCCCCGTGATTGGCCGCAGGAGGCGACCATGACATCACTGGAATATGAGTACACGATCTGGCACTGCTGCAGGCGAAGCATGTGCCGTGCCGGTGGCGCGGTGGGCCTGCGAACCACTGGGTGGGGGCGTCGTCTCGGTGGACGGATCGGTCGACGCACCGCTGCACTCAAGGCTCGTAGCAAGCGGCGGCACCATGCCCTTTTGTGGTCGTTTGTGGCGGTGACTGACCCCACCTGGTGTGGTCACGTCTGGCCCGGCGGAGGCGGCCAGCGATGAACCGGTCACCCACCATTGCAGCGGCCCGGTTCTCATCGCTGGTGCCTGCGCCGATCCATCCGATGCAGGCGCGCCTGCTCGCCCTGGTGGCGGCCCACCGCTTTGCCACCACCACGCAGCTTGCTCGGCTGACCGCCCTGGAGTATGCGTCGTCGGCCTCGGCCCTGCGCCAGACCCAGCGCCATCTGGCCAACTTGGCTCAGCAGCGCCTGCTGACGAGCCTGGAGCGACGGGTCGGTGGCTGGCAGGGCGGCTCAGCCGTGACGATCTGGGCCGCCACGACTCGGGGCCAGCGGCTTGTGGCAGCAGAGGGTGAGGAGGTGCCGCGGCGGCAGCGGCCCCGTGAGGTGTCGACCACCTTCCTGGACCACCTCCTCGCGATAACGGAGGTGCGCACCAGTATCGAGGAGGCCGTCCGTCAGGAGGCGGATACCGAGGCGGTGGTGGTCTTGGAGCCGGAGTGCTGGCGCACTGCGCTCAGTCCTAGCGGCCAGGTGCAGGTGCTGCGTCCCGACCTGGCGGTGACCATTACCAGCCCGGCCTATGAGGACCGCTACCTCGTCGAGGTCGACCGGGCTACCGAGAACCCTGGCCGGGTGATCGCCACCTGCTGGCGCTACCAGGAACACCAAGCCGCTAGCAGTCAGGCCGGCGACGGCGGCGTCTTCCCCTTGGTGGTCTGGCTGGTGCCCAATGACCGTAGACGCCACCGCCTGGAGCGAGTCATCGCCCACAGCACCGGCCTGCTGCGCGACCTCTTCCGCGTCATCCGCCTCGACCAGCTGCCCACCCTGATCCACGGCGGCCCCGCCGCCATCCCCACCCCACAACCCAGCAACCAGGTGGGCCAGTAAACCAGAGAACGTACTTTTCTGCGCAGCACCATAAAACACCAGCATCCCAGTTAGTGAGGTGAAATATGAAGGGGGTGAGGCGAATATTGCGCACAGGAGACAACCACCATGTGGCGATCTGTGCGGAAACTCGCGGATTGCCGCCAGAGGTCAAGCAAAAACCGGACTGGACTTTTCCGTCCATCTGAGCGTCAATAGAAAGAGGAGACACACAAACCACTGAAATAGCAATGTATGACGAGAGGAGGACACGAGATGACAACACAGACAAAGACGAACGCACAGGAGAAGCACCCGGCGGTGCGCTCCGCCGTACCCGCTACCGCACTGGACGGCCAGACAGGCACTGGGGCGATCGCCATCTTCTACGGTGCGGCGCGCTACCCCTTCGAGCTAGCCCGCCAACGGGAGCTGGTAGAGGACTACGCCGAAACGACCGGCCTCAACCTGGTCACCGAGTTTCACGACCGACAGCAGCGCCAGCACGGCCTGGGCATGCTGCTCGAGGCCTGCCAGCGCGGTGGCGTGGAGTACGTCATCACGGCGGGCTGGCCCACCCCCAACCTCACCACCACCGAAGCAGACAAGGTCGTTGAGCAGCTCGCAGCCAGCGGCACTCACCTGGTCTGCCTCAACACCTGGCACCCCGGCGACGGCACCCCACCAGCCTGGTGGAACGACGAGGAAGGGGCGTGGATGCGGCGACTCGATGCGATGAGGGAGGAAGAGCGCCAGCAGCGCGAACAGACCAGCGAAACCGGCGCGGACAGCCAGGTCAACCAGGCCAGTCAAACCGGCAACGCCAGTGAGTCCACCGAACCCAGCAAGGAGGTGCACCATGCCTGACGCACTCGCCCCCGATCCCTTCACCGCCATGGCCGCCCAGCTCACTCCCAAGCGGGCCGTCTCATACATCCGCGTCTCCACCCGGGAGCAGGCCCAACGTGGCGGGTCGGAGGAAGGCTTCTCCCTCCCCGCCCAGCGTGAGGCCAACAAACGCAAGGCCCAGTCGATGGGTGCCCTGGTGGTTAAGGAGTTCGCCGACCGGGGCGAGTCCGCCCGGTCTGCCAACCGCCCTGAGCTGCAGAAGATGCTGGCCTACCTCAAGGAAGACGGCGGGATCGACTACGTCATCGTCCACAAGTTAGACAGGCTCGCACGCAACCGGGCGGACGATGTGGAGATAAACCGGGCGTTTGAGGAGGCGGGTGTGCGCCTGGTATCGACGTCGGAGAACATCGACCAGACGCCAGGTGGCATGCTGCTGCACGGCATTATGAGCAGCATCGCTGAGTTCTACAGCCGGAACCTCGCCAATGAGGTCATTAAGGGGATGGGTGAGAAGGCGAGGAATGGTGGGACGCTGGGTAAGGCGCCGCTGGGGTATGTGAATGTGCGGGGGCGAGATGAGCATGGGAGAGAGGTCCGGACGGTCGAGCTCGACCAGCAGCGCGCTCCCCTGCTTCGCCTCGCCTTCTCCGAGTACGCCACCGGCAACTGGACAGTCAGTCAACTAGCCAAGCACTTAGCAGGACTGGGGCTGGATGTGCCAGCGACGCCGAGCAAGCCGGCTCGGCCCATTACCAAGGGGCGGCTGCATACCTTGCTGCGGCACCCGTACTACAAGGGTGTGGTGCAGTTCCAGGGCGTGGAGTATGCGGGCAAGCACGAGCCGCTGGTGGATAGCCAGACCTGGCAGACCGTGCAGACCATCCTGGCTTCGCGGCGCTATGGGGAGCGCCAGCGCATCCACAACCACTTCCTCAAGAGCACCGTCGTCTGCGGCCAGTGCGGCGCCCGCCTGTCCGTCCAGAACGCTAAGAACAGCAAGGGCACCATCTACCCCTACTTCGTCTGCGCCCGCCGCTGCCGCCTCCACGACTGCGCCTTCACCGCCGTCCTCATCGACGTCGTCGAAGACCGGATGGTAGAGCTCTACCGAACCATCCAGCTCAGCGCAGCAGACAGAACGCAGATTGAGCACTACCTCCACGACGAGCTAGCTCAGATCGAAGGGGACAAGGCCAAGGCGGTGCGCTCCCTGACGACGCGGCGCACCAACATCGAGGACAGACGCCGTCGTCTCCTCCATGCCCACTACGAAGGGGCTGTGCCCCTTGACTTACTCAAGGAGGAACAAGCTGAGCTGTCCACCGAGCTGAACCAGATCGAGCGCCAGCTGGTCGCCTACCAAGCCGACGCCGCCGAAGTCCGCCAGCATCTGACTCAGGCCCTTGACCTCCTCGAAGACTGCCACCGCCTCTACAGCGCTGCACCCGCCCACCTGAAGAAGCTGCTCAACCAAGTCTTCTTCCAGCGGGTCTTGGTCAACCCACTGGTCGATGAGGAGGGCCGGGTCATCTTGCCTGACCAAGGCGATGGCGCGACCGACGGTGGCAAGCAGCCGGGCAAGGGCGCGGGCGCACACGATGGACAGGACAGCGCCGGAGAAGAAGGAACGAGCGATGACAGCAGGGGAGAAGGTACCGATGCTGACACGCCAGCCCTGATGTCTCACCCCATCCATCTCGCCGACACCGGCTCCGGCACTCGCCTCAGCGCCCTGCTCACCTCACCCTTCGACCAGCTGACCAGTCCCAGCCTGCACGCCGCCGCCCACGCGCACCACCTGCAGCACGCGGCTCAGCCTGACACCCCGACCACACCGCCCGTCGCTGACGATGAGCCCACGAGCTCCACAACACGAACAACGCCCACCCTGGTGGGTGAGCGTTGTCCATCATCTGGAACCGCATCCCGGCCTGTTTCGACTGGGGTGGGTTCGGGTAAGAGCTTGTTGGTACCCCCTGTGGGGCTCGAACCCACGACCTTCGGATTAAAAGTCCGCAGCATCATTGTCTGGCTCGAGTACGTCGACGTGCTCGCCCGCAGATGGATGTACCGCTGCGCTTCTATTGCCAGCAATAGCGCTATTGCCGGCATTGCCGGCAATAGCGGCGGCAAGGGGATGTTGCGATGAAGCAGGCGCTCCACCCCAGCAAGAACCCCGTAATTACGCGGAACCAACCTCTCCCGAGAGGCCAGTCTCCTCCCAATTGCTGGCAATGATGCAATTGCCAGCAATGACAGCAACCACAACAGGAGACAAGCGCATGACCACCTACAAGCCATCACCCTCGCCTGCGATGCCGTGTGCACGGCCGTCGCCGCCGAGCGGGGCCTGTGGCGGGCCGAGTCATGACGACGCTGACTGACCTGTTCTGCGGTGCTGGCGGCTCCAGCACGGCCCCACTAGCCACCTCACCTCTCACGAAAAGGAAGACCAGTGACCGACTCGTCAAAGAATCCAATAACAATAGAGGCACTCAGCATTGATGAGCACCTAAGCCCCTTCCCGAAAGGTGAACTGTTCTTCCGGGAAGCGGAGGCCGTCTCACGACTCGTGACTGAGACCACGATTCCGAAGCGACCCCACAGTCGCCCGAGCACTGTCGTCCTCCCCGCTACCCACGAGGTCGAGGAGGAAACAGCATGACCGACCTGACGTTCCAGCAGCGGCGAGCAGCCTTCGAGGACATGCTCGGGCGCGCCGTCTGCGTCATGGACAACACCGGCAGGCTCCAGGGGACACCCCCTGAGGCTCCCGGATGGTCTCTGGCTCGTCTCACTGTCGAAGTGGCCGGCCTATGCCGTGAGTGGCTGGCGACTGCCTCCCGGGCCGCCGCTGGCGAGTCCTCGCTCGACCTGTCCAGCGCCGTGACGTCAAGGGCGCTCACCGTCGCCGCTCACTGCCTCCAGGCCCTCATCGCCCTCGAGGTATCCAAGGGCGTAGCGATGCGCGACATCCTTGCCGCCATCGTGTCCGGAGTGGATGAGCCCTTCAGCCGGCCCAACGCGCTAGACCTAGGCATCGACCCGCGCCTGCGGATGCAGTCCCTCCTGACAAACCTCGGTGGCGTGGCCAAGAGCTGGCCGGCCCCACTCACGATCAACGCCGGCACCAAAGACGCCACCGAGACACGCCAGGCGCTCACTCTCGCCGCCCTCGCCTGCGATGCCGTGTGCACGGCCGTCGCCGCCGAGCGGGGCCTGTGGCAGGCCGAATCATGACGACGCTGACTGACCTGTTCTGCGGTGCTGGCGGCTCCAGCACCGGCGCGGAAATGGTGCCCGGCATCGAGGTGGTCATGGCCGCCAACCACTGGGCCCTGGCCATCGAGACTCACCAGGCCAATCACCCCAACACCGCGCACGACTGCGCCGACCTCAGCCAGGTGGACCCGCGCCGGTACCCCACCACCGACATCCTGTGGGCCTCACCGAGCTGCACCAACCACAGCATCGCCAAGGGCGTCGCCCGCCAGCGGCAGGATGAGGCCCGGCGCCGAGACCTGCTCGGCCTGCTGGAGGCCGGCAAACCCTTGTCTGATGACGCGGCCATGAGGTCACGGGCCACCATGTGGGACGTCGTCAGATTCGCCGAACACCACCTCTACAGGGCGATCATCGTCGAGAACGTCACCGACGCCGCCGACTGGGTCCTCTTCCCCGCCTGGAGAGCCGCCCTCGTAGCCCTGGGCTACCAGATGCGCCTGCTCTCCCTGAACTCCATGCACGCCTCATCATCCGGCCTGCCGGCCCCACAGTCACGGGACCGCCTCTACGTCATCCTGTGGCGCAAAGGCGACAAAGCACCCGACGTCGAGCACGTCATCCGCCCCCAGGCATGGTGCCCCAAGCACGGCTGGATCCAGGCCATGCAAGCCTTCAAGAACCCCCACCGCAAGGTCGGACGCTACCGCTCCCAGTACACCTACCGGTGCCCGCAGGTCTCCTGCCGCAACCACGTCGTCGAACCACCCACGATCCCAGCCGCGTCCATCATCGACTGGACCGACCTGGGCGAACGGATCGGCGACCGCTCCAGACCCCTGGCAGCCAAGACCCTCGCCCGAATCCAGACCGGCATCAACCGCTACTGGACCGGCACCTGGCAACCACCAACCACACCGATCCCAGAAGCCTGGAACACCAAGACCAACAGCACCAGCTCGACGGACCCCCAGGCACCCTTCATCGCCGAGCTCCGCGGCGGAGGATCCACCGCCCGCCCCGTCACCGCCCCACTAGCCACCGTCACCGCCTCCGGCAACCACCACGCCCTCATCACCCCCTACTACGGAACCCAGAAAGGCGCCGTGCCCACACAGCGCCCACTGCCGACCGTCACCACACGCGACCGTCACGGCATCGCCGTCGCACCCAAAGGCCTCCTGATGCGCAACAACGGCGGCACCCACGGATCCGCACACCTAACCACCCCCACCGAGGAACCGGCCAGAACCATCACCACCGCCGGCCACCAGTCACTACTAACCGGCGGCACCGTCAACATCGACGACGTCCACTTCCGGATGCTCAACTCCCACGAGATCACTAGAGCCATGGCCTTCCCCACCAACTACATCATCCGAGGAAACAGAGGAGAGAAAGTCAAACAAGCCGGCAACGCCGTCACCCCACCCACCGCACGCGACATCATCAAAATCGTAGCAGAAGTGATGAGTGCAATATGAGTGTTACCAACGCCACCAACCCTAGCGACAAGGATGATAACGATCAGCCCCTATCTGGACAGACAAGTATCTACGACTTCCTCAACGAAGGAACGACCCCATGCAGCAACTGACCTTCGAGCAGCACCTCCTGCTCATGGAGGCCGCAAACAGGTTCACTAACAAAGTTCGCGACCGCGTAGCCGCAGGCGAGACCTACCTCCAAGACACACTCACAACACTTGAGACTATCGAGAACATCATTGCCGCTGGCACCATCCACATCGAACCGGCCCCACACGTAACCACAGCCGGGCCCACTGACACACAGAGCGGAGAAGCAGCATGACGCTCGAAACCATCACCCTCACTTTTAGGCAGAAGGCACTTCTCGTCCGCGTGATTGAGAAGCAGGCCAGTGACCTTCGCAGCAAGGTAAGCAAATCAGGCTTATTAACCAAGGAGCACCTCAACGAATATGAGGAGCTCCTGAATCTCATCACTGCCGGTCACTCCGTCCAAGTTAAGACCTGGACTCCCGAGGAGTCAGCATGAACGCCTCAAGCGTGTTGGCTGGCCCTCTAGACCTCACCGACATCCGCGCCCGCCTTACCGCCGCTACCAGCGGCCCCTGGAGCTGCGGTACCGACGAGCTCACCGTCACCGCCGGGAGCTGGCCCATCGCCATCGTCGGCATCGGACACGACGACATCGCCGTCGACTACGAGGACGACGCGCTGGTCTTCAAACACGTCAACCACTCCGCAGACGCCGACCTCAACCTCATCGCCCACGCACCCGAAGACATCAAAAACCTCCTCAACGAGGTCGACCGACTCAACGACGCACTCCGAGAGATCAGCTAGCGCCTGGAAGAAGTTGGTCCCGAGGAGTTCGTCGACAAGGTACAGATCATCCTCGAAGACAACCTCTGAATGACCGACAACCTCAAGAAAGGATCCAACAATCATGGCCGGAGACACCATCATCACCATCATCGGGAACCTCACCGCGGACCCCGA
>ERZ772927.171-NODE-171-length-39526-cov-363.997_pt1 | contig 39526 bp, 28 predicted proteins | sample MGYA00512115_ERZ772927 | MGnify/ENA primary metagenome ERZ772927 (study PRJEB29015, sample SAMEA2737924) | human oral metagenome | biome: human oral; feature: human-associated habitat; material: dental | place: China | collected 2013 ... | reverse complement strand
GCTGGCTGTCCTTGTGAGCCTGCTCGGCGGCGGCCGCGATCTGGGCCAGAGCGCCGCGCACTGCCGCCCGGGCCTCGTCGTCGGCTCCGGGCTCCGGCGATGCGGCGACGTCGCGGCCTGCCGATGCCTTGCCGCGACCGGAGCCCTTGGGGCTCTTGGAGCCCTTGGTCTCCTGAGAGTCCTGCTTAGTCTCCTTCTTGCCCCCGCCGGCAGCCTGCTCCTCACGGTTCTTGCGTCCGCGCGAGCGCCCGCCCCCGCGCGAGGCGGAGGCCGACATGTCGACCTGCTGGTTCTCCACGGGCTCGTCGTGAACGATGAAGCCCCGGCCCTTGCAGTGCTCGCAGGTGGTGGAGAAGGCCTCGACCAGGCCCTGCCCCACCCGTTTGCGGGTCATCTGGACCAGTCCCAGCGAGGTGACCTCGGTGACCTGGTGGCGTGTCCGGTCGCGCCCCAGGCACTCCACGAGCCGGCGCAGCACGAGGTCCCGGTTGGACTCCAGGACCATGTCGACGAAGTCGATGACGACCATGCCGCCGATGTCGCGCAGGCGCAGCTGGCGGACGATCTCCTCGGCGGCCTCCAGGTTGTTGCGGGTGACGGTCTCCTCCAGCGTGCCCCCCGCGCCGGTGAAGCGCCCGGTGTTGACGTCGATGACGGTCATCGCCTCGGTGCGGTCGATGACCAGGGTGCCGCCGCTGGGGAGCCAGACCTTGCGGTCGAAGCCCTTGGCGAGCTGCTCGTCGACGCGGTGGGCGGCGAAGACGTCCTCGGGCCCGACCCAGTGCTCGAGGCGCTCGGACAGATCCGGGCTGACCTCGTCGATGTACTGCGAGACCGTGGACCAGGTGTTGTCCCCGGAGACGACGAGCTTGCGGAAGTCCTCGTTGAAGACGTCGCGGATGACTCTCACGGCGAGCTCGGGCTCACCCTTGAGCAGGACGGGGGCCTTGCCGCTGCCCTTCATGACGGAGGACGCCTTCTTGTCGATGGCCTCCCACTGGGCCACGAGGCGCTCGACGTCGGCGGTCAACTGCTCCTGGGTGGCCCCCTCCGCGGCGGTACGCACGATGACTCCGGCCGAGTCGGGCACGATCCGCTTGAGGATCTTCTTCAGGCGGCTGCGCTCGGTATCCGGCAGCTTGCGCGAGATGCCTGTCATGGTGCCGCCGGGGACCAGGACCAGGTATCGGCCCGCCAGGGTGATCTGGCTGGTGAGCCGGGCGCCCTTGTGGCCGATGGGGTCCTTGGTGACCTGGACCAGGACGGTGTCGCCGCTGGAGAGGGCGTCCTCGATACGGCGGGGCCTGCCCTCCAGGCCGGCGGCGTCCCAGTTGACCTCGCCGGCGTAGAGGACGGCGTTGCGCCCCTTGCCCAGGTCCACGAAGGCGGCCTCCATGGAGGGCAGGACGTTCTGAACCCGGCCGACGTAGACGTTGCCGACCATGGAGGTCTGGGTGTGCCGGGAGACGTAGTGCTCCACGAGGAGCCCGTCCTCCAGGACGGCGATCTGGTTGAGACCGTCGGACTCGCGCACGATCATCTGCCGGTCCACGGACTCGCGACGGGCCAGGAACTCGGCCTCGGTGACGATGGGACGACGGCGCCCGGCCGCCCTGCCCTCGCGGCGACGCTGGCGCTTGGCCTCCAGGCGGGTGGACCCCTTGAGGGCGGTCACCTCGTCACGCAGGTCACCACTGTCCGAGCGGGTACGGGAGCGACGTCGCCGGCGGCGCGATCCAGACACGGTACTCGTGGCGGCCTCCGCGACGGCATCGGAGGAGGTCTCACGCGAGGGAGCCTCATCGGCGCTGTCATCCTCCGCGGCCTGCGACTCATCATCGGCGTCAGTGCGCGTCGAGTCCTCACCCCGCGAGCGCGAGCGCCGACCGCGCCCACCACGGCGCCGCTTGCGGCGGGCCCCGCCCTCGCGGGCATCCTCCGAAGAATCGGCCCGGACCTCATCGGTCCCGTCAGCACTGTCAGTGCCATCGGCCTCTGAGACCTCAGCGGACTCGGCGTCGGCCTCGTCGTGGGAGGAGTCCTCGCGGCGCTCCTGCGGGGCCCCGGTGCCGGCGGCAGCCCGCCGACGCCGACGGCCGCGACCACCACTGCGGTCGGCACGGGAGGACTCGGACTCAGCATGCTCGTCATGTCCCTGGGCACCGGTCCGCGCGTCGGAACCCCCCTCATCCGCCTCGTCCTTGGCTCCCTGGTGACGCGAGGCAGTCGGCGCCTCCTGGGGAGCGGCGCTCGCCGCGGTGACCCGACGACGCCGACGGGCCCGGCTGGGGTCGGGGGCCTGGAACAGGAGCGAGGCGGCAGGAAGCCGGGGGACCTGGAGGTCCTCCTCCTCATCGAGGTTCGTGCCGGCGGGCTCGTCGCCTTCGTGGGGCTGGTCGGCTTCCTCGTCGTCGGTCTCGTCGATCTCAGCCGCCCCCTCGACCTGGTCCTCGAGATCCTCCTGCGCGGCTTCGCCGCTCGATGTATCCTCGGTCACGCCCGGCTCGTCAGGCTCGTCGGCCTCGACGGCGACACGGGCCTCGGCGGCGGGAGCCTCCTCAGGAGCGGCGGAGGCCGCGACAACCTTCCGGCGCCGACGCGGCGGGACCGGCTCAGCCACAGGAGCTGCCGGGGCCTGCTGCACACCGGGCTCCTCAAGGCCGGAGGTGGTGACGGTCTCCGAACTCCCCGCCGAACCGGGCTGCTCGGCAACGGGGGCCTGTGCGGGGGCGGCCGCGGCCGCGGTGACCCTGCGGCGGCGGCGCGGAGCCGGGGAGCTCACGGCCTCACCGTCGCCGTGCTCGAAGGATTCTGTTGATTCTGATGTGGTGCGACGTGCCATGGGGCTTGCACTCTCCGGGGCCGACGCCGTCGCCGTACCCTCGACGCGTCAGCGCGGTTGTGCTCCCTAGCGGGAGCAGCGAAAAGTCTTGAGCGCGCCGCAAGGGCGCACGCCTTACCTGGCGTCCACTCAGACCGGGCTCGCAGCGGCGCATCTCAGGCGGCGCAAGGTCCTCGGACAGGGACGGTCGTAAGGCGCGGCTTCAGGTACTGGTACGAGGCACCCGACGCCGACTCGAAGTATCCCACACAAACGCCGAGATGCGCTTGTGCGACTCATGGCGCCCTCGATCTGCGTTCACGTTGCCCTCATCACGCCCCCAGCAGGCACCCACCCCTCGACCAGACACGCAGCAAGCCCCACCAACGTGTCACGGACTTTCATCCCCGTTCTGCGACAACCACACCTTCACCGCTTGCCCGATAAAGCGCCGCGACATCGCCTCGTCAGCGAGGCGTCCACAAGAAAAGAACCGGTCGGACCGCATACTGCGACACCTTCACACGCCACACGTTTCACGACATGACGTCATGGTTGCCTTATAATACTCCTATTGACCTGTAGGACGATCTACAGAGCAACCTATCGATCTCATCACCATCTCCGAAAGGTGGCGCGGATGGCCATCTCTCCTATGGCGCTGGACTCTCTGGATCTAGCGCGCTGGCAGTTCGGTATCACCACTGTCTACCATTTCATCCTGGTTCCGCTGACCATCGGGCTGTCCCCTCTGGTGGCTCTCATGGAGACGCTGTGGCGCAGGACCGGTAACAAGCAGTGGCTCGTGGCTACCAAGTTCTTCGGCAAGATCCTGCTGATTAACTTCGCGCTCGGCGTGGCCACCGGCATCGTTCAGGAGTTCCAGTTCGGCATGAACTGGTCGGAGTACTCCAGGTTCGTCGGCAACATCTTCGGTGCCCCCCTCGCCTTCGAGGCCCTGCTGGCCTTCTTCATGGAGTCCGTCTTCCTGGGCCTGTGGATCTTCGGATGGGACCGTCTGTCTCCCAGGCTGCACAACTTGTGCATGTGGGCTGTGGCCGCCGGCACGAACTTCTCCGCCTTCTTCATCCTCACCGCCAATTCCTGGATGCAGCACCCGGTGGGCGCCGTCGTCAACCCCAAGACGGGGCGCGCCGAGCTCGATGGCGTGAGCGGCTTCCTCAAGCTCCTGTCCAACGAGCTGGTGTGGGCCACTGTGCTGCACGTCATCTCCTCGGCTCTGCTGGTGGCCGCGGCCGTCGTCATGGGCGTGTCCGTGTGGTGGATGGTCAAGGCCGCCCAGGCCAAGCAGGACTTCGAGGCGCGTGAGCTGTGGCGGCGGGTCGCCCGTTTCGGGGCCATCACCATGGTGGCCGCGGGTCTGGTCACCGCCGGCACGGGCCACATGCAGGGTCAGCTGGTCGCCGAGTACCAGCCGGCCAAGATGGCCGCTGCCGAGGGTCTGTGCCACACCGAGGCCGGAGCCCCCTTCACCGTGGCCGCCTTCGGGGACTGCAAGAACGAGGACGGCATGGTGCGGTTCATCTCGGTTCCCGGTGTCTACTCCTTCATGGCCACCAACGACTTCAACGCCAAGCTCACTGGACTCAAGGAGGCCGGCGACACCTACGCCAAGCAGTACGGCACCACCGATGCGCGCGGCAACGCCGTCGACTACAGCCCCAACATCATGGTCAACTTCTGGTCCTTCCGCCTCATGATCGGGCTGGGCATGGCCTCCATGGGCCTGGGGGCCCTGGCCCTGTGGCTGACCCGCTCCGATCGGCTCATCTCCCGCCCGCTGCTGGGCAAGGCGGCGCTGGCCACCATGTGGCTGCCCTTCATCGCCTGCTCCTTCGGCTGGATCTTCCGTGAGATGGGCCGTCAGCCCTGGGTCATCGTCCCCAACCTGTCCGATCCGGTCTCCCAGGTCTACATGCTCACCGCCGACGGCGTCTCCTCCGTGGTCTCCTCGGGCACTGTGCTGGCCTCCATGGTCATCTTCACCCTGCTGTACGCCGCACTCGGCGTGGTCTGGTTCGTGCTGCTGCGCCGCTACATCCGTGAAGGGGTGCGCACCCCGGTGCCGGACAAGACCGGCACGTCTGAGCAGACCGATCAGGACGGCAAGGAGACGGACTCCAGCGACGACTCCAATGACTCCTCCGAGGCCGCCCCGGCCCTGTCCTTCGCCTACTGAGCCGAGGAAGGTAGAAAACCCATGACACTGAGCATCCTCTGGTTCATCCTCATCGCCGTCCTGTGGATCGGCTACCTCACCCTGGAGGGCTTCGACTTCGGCGTCGGCATGATTCTGAAGATCCTGGGCCGCGACGAGCGCGAGCGGCGCGCGACGCTGTCCACCATCGGCCCCCACTGGGACGGCAACGAGGTGTGGCTGCTGACTGCCGGCGGGGCGACCTTCGCCGCCTTCCCCGAGTGGTACTCCACCCTGTTCTCCGGGGCCTACATCGTCCTGTTCATCATTCTGCTGTGCCTCATCGTGCGCGTGTGCGCCATCGAGTGGCGCCCCAAGGTCAACTCCCAGACCTGGCGCGACCGCTGGGACTGGGTCCACACGATCAGCGCCTGGCTGCCCTCCATCCTGTGGGGCGTGGCCTTCGCGAACCTGGTTCAGGGCATGCACATCGAGGTCGTCCAGATCTCCAACGGCGCCGTCGTCCCAGCCGCCCAGGTGCCGGCCGACTCCCTGGTGCCCGGTGCCGCCCACCAGATCACCGGGGGCCTGCTCACGATGGTGACTCCCTTCACCCTGCTGGGCGGAGCCGTCACCTGCCTGCTCTTCCTCAACCACGGTGCGCTCTTCGTGGCCCTCAAGACCACTGGTGACCTGTCGCAGCGCGCGCTGCGGATGTCACACCGCCTCGCCCCGGCGGCCACCGCGGTCACCGCCGCCTGGGCGCTGTGGGCGCAGCTGGCCTACTCAGGTAATGCTCTGTCCTGGATTCCGCTGGTCATCGCCGCGGCCGGACTGATCGGCTCCCTGCTCATGGGACGCTCCGGGAACGAGGGGCGGGCCTTCGCCCTGCACTTCGTGGGGATCGCCTTCGCCGTCGTCTTCATCTTCGCCGCGATGGCCCCCAACGTCATGCGCTCCTCGGTGGACCCGGCCTACTCGCTGACGATCCAGCAGGCCGCGAGCGCCGACACGACACTGCTCATCATGAGCGTTGCCGCAGCCGTGTTCGTCCCCGGGGTCCTGGCCTACACGATCTGGAGCTACAAGGTCTTCGCCTCGCGCATCAGCGTTGAGAGCATCAATCCCGACGAGGGCGGGCTGCACCCCACGCTGGTGCGCGACTCGACCCAGCCCGAGGCGCACTTCGGGTACTGACGGACAGCGCGACGCATCGGCCGGGGTCTCCGGGCCCTTGGACCTACTCCCCTATCCTTGAGCAGGTGAAGCCCCTCGATCCCCGGCTGATGCGTTACGCACGCTCCGCCCGCCGATACATCGCCGCCACCGCCGTCACCGGAATGGTGACCGCCGTGCTGGTGGTGGTTCAGGCCTTCCTCATCTCCGGTGCGGTCTCCTCGGTCATCTCCGAGGGGGCCGCACCGTCTGCCGTCAGGGCACTGGCGGTGGCTCTGGGCGGGGTCCTGGCGGCCAGGGCCCTGGTGGTCCTGCTCCAGGAGGTTCACGCCCACCGGTCCGCCACGGAGACCATCGTTGAGCTGCGCCGGCTGGTTCTGGAGCACGCGGCCCAACTGGGCCCCCGGTGGCAGGCGATTCACGGGACGCAGACGGCCACTCTTCTGACTCGCGCGCTGGACGACCTCGAGCCCTACTTCACCCGCTACCTTCCCCAGCTGGTGCTGGCCTCGACGGTGACACCGGCCACGGTGCTGGTGCTCCTCACCCAGGACTGGTCGGCCGCGGTGGCCGTGGTGTGCACCTTGCCCCTCATTCCGATCTTCATGATCCTCATCGGCAGGATGACTCAGTCCGTCTCCCAGGAGCGTCTCAAGACCATGCAGGTCCTGGGCGATCAGGTGCTCGATCTCATCTCGGGCCTGCCCACGCTCAAGGCGCTCGGGCGCGAGCGGGGACCGGTCGAGCAGGTGCGCTCCTTGAGCCGTTCCTACCGGCGCACCACCATGTCGACCTTGCGGGTCGCCTTCCTGTCGGGGGCGGTCCTGGAGTTCATCACGACGCTGTCGGTGGCGATCATCGCCGTCCAGGTCGGGTTCCGGCTCGTGGCCGGACGCATGGATCTGTTCACCGGCCTGCTCGTCCTCATGGTGGCCCCTGAGGTCTATCAGCCGCTGCGGCAGGTGGGTTTCCAGTTCCACGCCTCGGCCAACGGGGTGGCGGCGGCGAACGCGGTCTTCGAGGTTCTTCAGACCCCGGTGCCCGAGCACGGCGACCTGTCGGCCCCCGACCTGCGCTCGTCGACGATCGAGCTCGATGAGGTGTCCGTCGCCTCCCGGGGCGCGTGGGCCCCCGCCGGGCTCAGTGCCTCGATCCGGCCGGGCAGCCTGGTGGCGCTGACCGGCCCGTCAGGTGCGGGTAAGACGACGACGACGCAGGTCCTGCTCGGCCTGCTGCCCCCTGACCGGGGGCGGGTGAGGATCGTGCCCGACGGCGGCGCCCCCAGCGGCGTCGTCGACCTCGCCCAGATCGATCCGGCCACCTGGTGGGAGCAGATCGCCTGGGTGCCCCAGCGCCCCACCATCACCCCGGGCACGGTGCTGGACAACGTCCTGGATCATGCCGAGCCGGGAGCCGCGGCGGCAGAGGACGTGCCCGACGTACTGGTCGAGGCGGCCCGGGCCACGGGCTTCGATGAGGTCGTCGACGGCCTGCCGCAGGGCTGGTGGACCCCGGTGGGCAGTGCAGGTGTGGGACTGTCCGTGGGACAGCGCCAGCGTCTGGCCCTGACCCGTGCCCTGTGCTCGACTGCGCCCCTGGTGGTCATGGATGAGCCGACCGCACACCTGGACGCGGCCAGTGAGGCCCACGTCCTGGACGCAGTCCGTGCGCTGCACGCCTCGGGGCGCACGGTGGTGGTCATTGCGCACCGTCCTGCGCTCATGGCCCTGGCCGAGCAGACCATCGCCGTGACGAGCCAACCGGTACCGCCGGCGGACATCGCACCTGACCGAACACCCGACCGGGTACCTGACCGGGCATCTGCCCATGAGGCGGCAATGGCGCAGGAGGAGGCCCTGTGAGCACGGCAAGCACATTGATCCCTGAGCCCCCTGAGACCCCCGAGAACCCCGCACATCCGACTGCCTCCGCCCTCTCCCCCGCGCTGTCCGCTGATGAGCGACGCTCCCTGCGCCGGGCGGTGGGCCTGCTGAACCTGGACCGATCACGCTTCATCCTGGCCGTAGTCGCCGGGACGGCGGGTATGGCCTCAGCCGTGTCCCTGTCCGGGGTGGCGGCCTGGCTCATTGCGCGGGCCTCACAGATGCCCGACGTCGTCGCGCTGGGGGTTGCGCCGGTGGCGGTGCGGCTCTTCGGCATCTCACGCTCCGTGCTGCGCTACTGCGAGAGGCTCGTCTCCCATGACACCGCCCTGAGAGGCATGGGCGCTCTGCGCACCCACCTCTACGAGTCCCTGGCCTCAGCCCGCACCGACACGGTTGCGGGCCTGCGCCGCGGCGACGTCCTGGCGCGAGTGGGCAGCGACATCGACGCGGTCGGGGATCTCGTGGTGCGCGCCTATCTGCCGGCGGCTGTCGCCGCCGTCCTGGGCGCAGCCACATGTCTCGGCGTCGGCGTGGTCTACTGGCCGGCGGGCCTCATCCTGCTGGCCTGTCTGCTGCTGTCGGGACTGGTGGGCCCGTTGGCCACCATCCGTTCGGCGAGAATCGCCGAGCAGGCCCGTCAGAGGCAGGCCACTGAGCTGTCCGCGGAGGTGCTGGCGGTCCTGGAGGGGGCCCCCGAGCTGTCCGTCTCCGGGCGGCTGGCCGGCTCGATGCGCCAGGTCGTCTCCCGGGAGGAGAGCCTGACCCGTCTGCGGGACCGGGCCGCGGTACCGGCCGCGATCGCGGCGGCCGTGGACGTGGCCGCCATGGGCCTGGCGGTCCTGGGAAACCTGGTGGTGGGGGTGAGCGCCGTGTCCTCCGGGCAGCTGGCCCCGGTCTGGCTGGCAGTGATCGTCCTGGTTCCACTGGCCGCCTTCGAGGCCACCTCAGCGCTCGGCCCGGCCAGCGTGCAGCTGGTCAGGTCGGCCGGCGCCGCCTGCCGCATCGTGGAGCTCATCGAGGCCGCTGAAGCCAGTGCCGCCAGCGGCTCCGCGATGTCCTCCGCGCCTCTGGAGCTGCCCGAGCCCTCCGCCCAGGGCCCATACCTCAAGGCAAGGGGGCTGGCGGTGGGCTGGCCGGGCGGCCCGGTGGTGGCCGAGGGCATCGACCTGGATCTGCGGGTCGGTCGCCGAGTGGCGATCGTGGGGCCGTCGGGGATCGGCAAGTCGACACTGCTGGCCACGCTGGCGGGGCTGCTGGAGCCTCGGGGCGGCACGCTGACGCTCGACGGCGTCCCCCCGTGGCAGGCGGCCCACTCAGAGGTGGCGGCCCGGGTGTGCCTGACCGCGGAGGACGCGCACGTCTTCCACACCAGCGTCCTGGAGAACCTGCGCGTGGCGCGCGGGGACGTCACCCCCGCCGAGGCCGGCGAGCTGCTGAGGCGGGCCGGCCTGGGGAGCTGGCTCGAGGCTCTTCCCGAAGGAGTTGAGACCATCATCGGCACCGATGCCACCACGCTGTCAGGTGGGGAGCGGCGTCGGCTCCTGCTGGCCCGGGCCCTGGCGGCTCCGGCTCCCCTGATGCTGCTGGACGAGCCCGGTGAGCATCTCGATGCCCTCACCGCGGACCGGCTCGTGACCGACCTGCTGACAGCGGGCGACCAGGGCCGCGGCACTCTCCTGGTCACCCATCGTCTCAGCGCCCTGAAGCACGCCGACGAGGTCCTCGTCATGGGACGCCGGCCGCAGGCCACCGGTGAGCAGGCCCCGGCGACTATCCTGCACCGAGGCAGCCACCGCGAGCTCCAGGACGTCTCCGAGACCTACCGGTGGTCGCTCTCCCAGGAGGATCAGGACAGGCAGCAGGACCACGTATCCGGTACGAGCTGAACGAGCTGAGCACGATGACGACACCCCACCCGCAGCACGCAGCAGACGCTCTCGGCGAGAGTCTTGGCTTCCCCGGTGTGCCCGAGGACGCCCCGGAGGAACTCGACGGCCCCCCGGAGCGACGTGAGGAGGCGCTGACGCCCGCTTCGGAGGAGAACGCCGCGGCGGGGCGTCTGGCCTACGCCGTCCACGCCGACCAGCTGGTCTCCACCCGTGGCCGCCGGGTGTCGGCCCTTCAGCCGAGCCTGGACGAGGCGACTGTCGCCCTCATCCAGGCGGCCCTGAGCCTCACCAGCTCCCTGCGGGTCCCCGACGCGCTGCGCCGTCTGGTGGAGTCGGCCTGCTCCATCACGGGTGCCTCGTGGGGCACCATCGCCGTGCTCAACCACGCGGACATGGATGTTGACCCGGCCGGCGCCCTCTCACCCGATTCCTCGGCAGCCGGCTCCGGCACCGGGCTGTGCAGTGGGGTGCCCACGGCGACCCTCGATGAGCTCGCCCAGATGGCCGGCGCCCCCGATACCGCCGGTACTTCGCACGCCTCCTCTGAGTCCCTGCTCAGCGGGCTCGAGGGCACCGGGATGGTCATCGACAACGACCTGGGCAGGACATCGGCCTTCACCGGTACCATCGAGGGTGAGGAGACCGGCAGCCTGCTCTCGGCCCCGCTGCGCCTTCACGGCCAGGTCTACGGGCATCTCTACCTGTGCGACAAGCCGGGGGGCTTCACCCGCTCGGACGCCGACGCCGTCCTGACCCTGGCCCAGGCCGCAGCCGTCGCCGTGGACAACGCCCGCCTGTACCGCGAGGCCCGTGACCGCGAGCAGTGGATGGTGGTCTCCCAGGAGCTGACGACGCTGCTGCTCTCGGGCGCCGAGGAGGATGATGCGCTGACGCTCATCGCCCACCGCGTCCGCCAGGTCGCTCACGCCGACACCGCCGCCCTCATCCTGCCCAGCATCGGGGAGCGCTGGATCTGCGAGATCGCCGACGGCGAGCACGCCAGGGAGCTGATCGGCACCTTCTTCCCGCCCGAGGGTCGGGCCCTGACCACCCTGGCCCATCAGACCGGCCTGGTCGTGGACTCCCTGGAGGACGCCTGGGGCGACGGCGACCTGATGGTCCCCCAGCTGGCCCAGTTCGGGCCGGCCCTCTACGCCCCCATGATCCACCGGGGGCGGGGCGTGGGGGTGATGCTGCTGCTGCGCTCCCCCGGCGCAGCACCCTTCACCGCCCAGGACCTGGAGATCGCCGAGCTCGTGGCGGGACAGGCAACCATGGCCTTCGAGCTGGCCGACGCCCAGCACGCCGAGGAGATGGCCACGCTGCTCGATGAGCGGGCCCGGATCGGCCGGGATCTGCACGACCTGGCCATCCAGCAGCTCTTCGCCACCGGGATGCAGATCTCCGCGGCCCGGGAACGGCTGGCCTCCAGCGCGCAGGCGGACCTGGATGCGGTGTGCTCCGTGCTGAGCACCGCCCTGGAGGCGGTGGACGACTCCGTGGGCCAGATCCGCTCCATCGTGCGTTCCCTGCGCGATCGCGATGAGGAGGTCGGGGTGGTCGAGCGGCTGCGGCGCGAGGCCTCCCTGGCCCGCAACGCCCTGGGCTACGCCCCCTCGCTGCTGCTGAGCGTCGACGGCCGGGGTCTGGCCCAGGTGGACCGCGACGAGGAGGACCGGCTCATCGCCTCGGTCGACGCCGCCGTGGCACCGGATATTGCCGACGACATGGTCGCCGTCGTGCGTGAGGGACTGAGCAACGTGGCCCGTCACGCCCACGCCTCCTCGGTGACGGTGGACGTCAAGATCGAGGGGGTGCAGCCGGGCTCGGAGCAGTGCTGCGGCCCGGGCGACGACGAGGGTCACGCCTCGGGAGACGCCGAGCCCTTCCGGGGCAGCCCGGTGGTGGAGATCGTCTGCCGTGACGACGGCGTCGGGGTGAATCCCTCAGTGACGCGCCGTTCGGGGACGGCCAACATGGCCGAGCGGGCCCGCCGCCACGGCGGCAGCTTCGTCATCGGTCCACGGGCCCGCTCCGACGGCGAGCGGCGCGGCACCTGCTTCACCTGGCGAGTACCCCTGGACGGGGGCGGCCGGGTGCGCTGAGCCCACGTGCGCCCCTCAGTGGCGGGCTCAGCGCGCAGAAGGACCCGTCAGCTGTTGCGCCAGCCTGAGGCCCGCTGACCGGCGACCCAGGCGGCGACCTGGGTGCGTCGCTGCAGACCCATCTTGGCCAGCAGGGAGGTGATGTGGTTCTTGACCGTCTTCTCGGCGACTCCGAGCCGCTCACCGATCTCCCGGTTGGACAGGCCGTCGCCGATGAGGTCGAGGACCTTGCGCTCGGCGTTGGTCAGGTCGGCGGTGGGGTCGTCGTGGTCCGCCCGGCGGCGCGTCACGGTGCGCTCGTCGAGCAGGACGCGCCCGGAGGCGACGGCCCGCACGACGTCGCTGATCTCGGCACCGTGGACCGTCTTGAGCAGGTAGGCCCGGGCACCTGCCGCCAGGGCCTCGGCCAGGGCCTCGTCGTCGTCGAAGGAGGTCAGCACGATCGGCAGGGCCTGGGGCACGGAGTCCCTCAGCTCCTGCATGAGCTCGATGCCGGTGCCGTCGGGCAGCTGGAGGTCCACGAGGATGACATCGGGGCGGACCAGCTCGGCCCGACGCACCGCCTCAGCCCGAGATCCCGCCTCGGCGACGACGTCGAGCCCATCAGCGCGGTCAATGATCTCGGCGATGCCGCGACGGACGATCTCGTGGTCGTCCACGATCATGACGCGGACGATCTCCGACGATGGGGTGTGTGCCATACTCGTGACATTACCAGGGTATGGAAACCTACGTCACAACCCTGGCAGCTCCGCGGTGATGCTGTTGCGGAGGCTCCCTGCGAGCACTGGCGGCACCTACCGGCGCCGGCGCGGACGGGTCTGGCAACGGGGACAGTAGGTGTGAGAACGCCCTCCCAGAGTCTCACGCACCATGGTGGCCTTGCAGCGGCGGCACTCCAGTCCCTGGCGCCCGTAGGCGCCCAGCTCGCGGGCGAAGAACCCGGCGGCACCCTCGACATCGACGTAGAGGGCGTCGAAGCTCGTGCCACCGACCTCAAGGGCCCGGCGCATGACCTCAGCGGTGGACTCGAGGATCCGTGCCACCACCCGCGGGCCGAGACCGGTGCCCGGGCGCAGGCCGTGCACCCCGGCCTCCCACAGGCCCTCGTCGGCGTAGATGTTGCCGATGCCCGAGACGAGTCCCTGGTCGAGCAGCTGGGTCTTGATGGCGCGCCTCGAGGCGCGTACCCGGGCGACGACGCCGGCGGGGCCGCTCAGCTCCAGGGCCGGGTCGAGCAGGTCCCGGGCGATATGGGTGGCGTCGGCGGGCAGCAGCGGCCGCGGGTCGCCCATCCCGCCGGGAGCGCCGTCGGCGGTGGGGGTCAGGTCGACGACGTGCAGGCCACCGAGCATGCGCTGGTCGACCAGGTCGAGGACCGCCGCGCCGGCACCGTCGTCACCATCGGCGCCGTTGTCGCCGCCGAGGCCGGTGCTGAGGTGGAGGCGCACTCGCAGGTGGCGGGCGGAGGTGGAGATGTCCCGCACGTAGCGGGGCTGCTCGGTAGCACTCAGGTCCGCTGGGCGCCCGCCGGGCAGAGTGTCCGGATCGGCCAGGAAGGCCGCGGCCCGGTGGGACTCCGGGGCAGCGTCAGGAGCGGTCGCGGCGGTGGTGCCGCGCACGAGCAGCTGGCCGCTCATGCCCAGGTGGGCCGACAGGGCGCGTCCGTCATCCAGGGGCAGCCACAGGAACTTCCCGCGGCGGACGGCCGCGGTCAGGGTGCGCCCGGTGAGCTGGTCGACGAAGGCCTGCGCTCCCCCGTCCTGGCGGCGCAGCGGACGCGGATCGAGGACCTCGACGCGGGTGACGGTGCGTCCGGCCACGTGCCGGGCGAGACCGGCGCGCACCACCTCGACCTCGGGCAGCTCTGGCATCAGCTCGTCTGGGAGCCCTGCCCGGTGAGCAGGTCGGCGCGCAGGGCCTCGTTGACTCCGGGCAGGTTGAGGCCGCCGTCGCCCCGGGCGGCCAGGATGGCGGCGTAGGCGGCCTCGGCGGCGTCATGCTCGGCGACCTTCTTCGAGCTGCCGGTGCCCTGCCCCAGGACCTCGCCGTCAACGATGGCGCTGGCGGTGAAGACCCGCTGGTGGTCAGGGCCGGTTCCGGTGACCTCGTAGGCGGGGTTGCCGAGCTGGTGGACGGCGGTGAGCTCCTGGAGGCTCGTCTTCCAGTCCAGGCCCGCGCCGCGGGTGCGGGCCGAGTCCAGGAAGCGGGAGACGAGCCGGGTGACGACAGTGCGGGTCTCCTCCAGGCCGTGGGTGAGGTAGGTGGCGCCGATGAGGGCCTCGACCGTGTCGGACAGGATGGAGTCCTTGTCCCGCCCGCCCGAGAGCGCCTCGCCCTTGCCGAGCTTGATGAACTCCCCCAGTCCCAGGTCGCGGGCGACGGCGGCCAGGGCCGGCTCGGAGACGGTGGCCGCACGCATTTTGGCGAGCTGGCCCTCGGGGACCTCCGGGTGGGTGCGGTAGAGGTACTCGGTGACGATGATGCCCAGGACGGAGTCGCCCAGGAACTCCAGGCGCTCGTTGGTGGGCAGACCGCCGTTCTCGTGGGCGTAGGAGCGGTGGGTCAGGGCCAGCTCGAGCAGGTGGGCGTCGATGCTCGGCCCCCAGCGGTAGACGAGGGCCTCGGTGTCGGTGCGCGCGGGCGGGGCGCTGCGGCGCTTGGCCATCAGGCCTGTTCCTCCCCGCTCGTGGGCGCGTCCTGCTCGCCCTCCTGACCGGTCTCGGTCTCCAGCAGGCTGGCCAGGGCGGACCAGCGCGGGTCAAGGACCTCGTGGTGGTGGTCGGCGGGCAGGTCCTCGAGCCGCTTGCCGCAGTCGGGGCACAGTCCGGGGCAGTCGGGGCGGCACAGGGGCTGGAAGGGCAGCGTGGGCACCAGGGCGTCGCGCAGTGCCGGCTCGAGGTCCAGGGTGGTCTCCCCCACCGCCAGGAGGTCCTCTGCCTCCTCATCGCCTTCGGCCCGCTGGGCCTCGATGACCTCGGGGAAGAGGTAGAGCTCGTCGATCCGCACGCTGCGGTCCTCATTGAGGTCGCGCAGGCAGCGCACGCACTCGCCGTGGACGTGCAGGTCGGCGTCGGCCTGCGCCAGGACGCCGTCGTCCATGGAGGTCAGGGTGACGTCGAGGGCGAGGTCACTGCCCTCGGGCACGCCGATGACCTCGGTGCCCAGGTCGGCGGGGGCGGGGGTACGGATCTGCAGGTTCTTGACCGAGCCGGTGGCACGGGGCAGGTCGACGATATCGACGACGAGTCCTGACATGGGTTCCTCCACAGCGGGTTGACCGCGCCGCATCCAGCGATGACCGAGGGGCCCCTGCGGCATGATGTCCGCGTGATACCCAGGTCATGTACCAGGTGATGTACATGGTGCTGGGCGGCTGGTGGGCGGGGTGATGGACGAGGTGTCTGGCGCGAGCGTACCCGGTGGGGCGGCGGCGCCACCGATTCAGTGGGCGGAGGGGTCCACGGACCAGGCCGAACGGCGGCGGACGGGCTCCTGGATCTCCACCGGCTGGCCCGCGCCGTCCCCCAGGCGGCCGGCCAGGACCTCGCGGCCGGCGCGGATCTGCTCGGCGACCTTGGCGACCTCGGCCTCCAGGGAGGCCAGGGTGCGGTCGGAGTACTCATCGGCCCCGTGACGCAGGGAGGCGGCCTTGTCCTCCGCCGCGGCCACGATGCTGTCGGCCCGGTCATTGGCCATGCGCACGATGTTCTCCCCGGCCACGAGCCGCTCGGACTCCTCCTGGGCGTACTGGACGAGCCGTTCGGACTCGGCCCGTCCCTCAGCCAGGACGGCGTCGGCATCGGCGACGATCTTCTCGGCGCGACGAACGGCGCTCGGGACCGCGTCACGAGCCCGGTCGATGAGGTGCAGGGCGTTCTCCCGGTTGACGATCGCCGAGGCGCTCATCGGCATGGATCGGGCGTTGCTGATGAGCTCGTCGAGCTCATCGAGGATGCGCAGCAGGTCGTCTCCGGCATCGCGGCTGGTCGTCACGGTAGGTCCTCTCGAGTGTGGTCGGCGCCGACGAAGCGGCTTGGCGGGGTCCCGGGCGGGACGAGTCCTGAGTCGACGCCGTCGTGAGCCGCAGACCCGGGGGCCTGAGCCAGCCGGACCGCCAGGGCGTGGGCCACAGCGGGCGAGACGAGGGCGGAGACGTCCCGGCCATAGCCGGCGACGTCCTTGACGAGGGATGAGGAGATGTGCGCGTAGGCGGCGGACGCGGGCAGGAAGACCGTCTCGGGAGCCCCCAGGTCGCGGTTGAGCAGTGCCATGGGCAGCTCGGCGTCCAGGTCGCTGCCGCTGCGCAGGCCCTTGATGATGGCGTTCGCGCCGTGCTGAGTGCAGTAGTCGGCCAGGAGCCCGGGGACGATGTCCACCTCGACGCCGCTCAGGTGGGAGGTGGCCTCCCTGGCCAGGCGGAGGCGTTCGTGGACGTCGAGCAGGTGGCGCCCGGCCTTGGCGGCGTTGTGGGCGATCCCGATGACGACGACGTCGAAGAGCGTGGTCGCGCGAGCGACGATGTCGACGTGCCCCAGGGTGAGGGGATCGAAGCTTCCGGGGTAGACGGCCAGGCTCATACGCTCACGCTACTGGCTGGGCCCGCCGCGGTGCGGGACGCGCGCCGCACCACCCTCGCCAGCACGCCAACGCGGCGCCCCGGGATCCTGGGGCGGCGCTGCTATATTTTCCTTGTGTCCACACGCGTGACCCTCAGTGACGTGGCCGAGGCCGTCGGAGTCTCAGCGCAGACCGTCTCCCGCGTACTCAACAACCACCCGTCGGTCCGTCCCGAGACACGTCAGAAGGTTCTGGCGGCCGTTCAGGCGCTGGGTTATGAGCCGAACCTCGCCGCCCGGTTACTGGCCTCGGGATCCTCCGGGGCCGTGGGCATCCTGCTGACGGCCGGGCTGTCGCACGGGATGGCCTCCACCTTCTCCGCGATCGCCAGGGCGGTGCGCGAGCGGGGGGACACCTTCGTCCTGGCCACTGCCGAGGGCGGCGACCCGGAGTCCGTGCGACAGGCGCTGGCTCACCTGCACGGTCACCGCGTGGCGACCATCGTGGTCCTGGCCCAGCGCGCCGACGTCCTGACCATCCTCTCGTCCCAGCGCCACCGCGGTCCGATCGTGGCCATCATCTCGGGGCAGCACGAGTTCTCCGAACTGGCCACCGTCTCCATCGACCAGGCCCTGGGAGCCAGGCTGGCCACGGAGCATCTTCTGGATCAGGGGCGCAGCCGCCTGCTGCACGTCACCGGGGACCTGTCCTGGCAGGACGCCTCGGAGCGCCTGGCCGCCTACCAGTCGGCATGCGCACAGGCCGGGGTTCCCGGCCGCTGGGTGGGCACGGACGCCTGGACGGGAGAGGCCGGGGCCAAGGTCGCCAGGCGCCTGCTCGACAGCGGTCTGCCCGACGCCGTCTTCGCCGCCAACGATGACATCGCCCTGGGGCTGTGCCATGAGCTGCTCGCCGCCGGCGTGAGGATCCCCGACGACGTCGCCGTCGTCGGCTTCGATGACATCCCGCTGGCACGTTGGGCGACCCCGTCCCTGTCCAGCGTCACGCAGGACTTCGACGCCCTGGGACGGGCCGCACTGAGCCTGTCCGACGAGATCGTCGAGGGCGCCCCCGCCCGCAGTGTCTGCCTGGAGCCGACGCTCGTCGTCAGGGCGTCATCAACCAAGGCCTAGCGCCGGCGATCACCTTTCCAGGCGGGCCCACTGGACCCACTGGGCCTGCGAAGCTCTGCACGCCCGGCTCGTACTGAGTGGGCGCACAGAGCTCCGAGGTAAGAGGCGACCGTCAGGAGGCGCTGACGGGCCTGGGCGTGCGCAGCGTGTAGACCCCGTAGGCGGCCACCACCACGAAGCACCCGGCTACCGTGATGTAGGACACCGCAGGAGACGTCTTGTCCATGATGTAGCTCTGCACCAGAGGCATGGTGGCTCCGCCGATGATGGCCATGACCAGGCCGGCGGCCCCGAACTTAGTGTCCTCCCCCAGCCCAAGGAGGGCCTCGCCGTAGATAGTGGGGAACAGCAGGGAGATGCACGCCGACAGGGAGACGATGGCCAGCACCCCCAGAATGTTGACGCTCACCATGGCGAACAAGGACAGGCCGACCCCGAGGGAGCACATGAGCAGAAGCAGCTTTCGTGCGTCATACCGCCCCATGAGACCCACCATGAGGAACCGGAAGACCAGGAAGACGATGAGACTCGCCTGCAACCAGTATCCGGCGATCTTGTCCGACACCCCCAGGGCATCTGTGACGTAGTGCAGGGTGTAGGTCCAGATACAGGTCTGGGCGGAGACGTTGAAGTACTGCGCCACTACCCCGAAGCTGTAGCGCTTGTTGCGCAGCAGGCGCGCGAGCCTGCCCGGCCCGCCGCTGTCACCCGCAGCCGATTCCACCGGCCTTTCCACGACCTTGACCCGGCCGATCATGACGGCCAGCAGGATGTAGAGGAGCCCGAGGGCGACATAGGGGCCCATGACCGCCTTGAGCTCTGCGCTCTGGGTGGCCAGCAGCACCTCGTGGCTCATGGCCTTGCGCTGCTCGGCGGTGGCCGGGTTCACCTTGGGCAGGATGAGTAGGGCGGCCAGCAGCACCCCCAGATTGGAACCGATGGGATTGAATGCCTGCGCGAAGTTGAGGCGCCGAGTGGCGTTGCGCTCCGGCCCCATGGACATGACGAAGGGGTTGGCGCTGGTCTCCAGAATGGACAGGCCGGCGGCCAGGGTGAACAGGGCGGTCAGGAACACCGAGTAGGTCATGACGTAGGCCGCGGGGATGAACAGGAGCCCGCCGGTTCCCGCCAGCACCAGCCCGATGAGGACGCCGCCCTTGTAGCCCAGGCGGCTGTTGATGAAGGCCGCCGGGATCGCCAGGCAGAAGTAGGCCCCGTAGTAGGCGGACTGCACCAAGGAGGACTGGAAGTTGTTCATGGAGAACACGGAGCGGAAGACCTTGACCAGAGGATCGGTCATGTTTCCGGCCAGGCCCCAGGCGGCGAAGCAGGAGACCAGCAGGCAGAAGGGCAGCACCATACCGGGATACAGGAACCCCCGCTTGGCCGTCCCCTTTCCGACAGGGGCATCCTCAGCCACCGACTCACGGATCGCAGTCATCACAGCACGCCCTTCTTGAGAATGAGGTTGCCGTACAGGGCGGTCTCCCCGGTGAGGACGACGGCGTAGACGCTGGGGGTGTAGTCGTAGAAGGCCATGCGCTCAATCGTCTTGACGCTCACCGGTCCGGCTTCTTTCTCGGCCTCGTTCCAGATCTGCTCGTAGACGTCCCACACCGGAGGCCGAGGGTCGTCGCCCACCGTCTCCATGAGGGCCACCTGGTAGCTGCTGTAGCGGTCCAGGGGCATGAGAGTGAGGATGGACCGCAGCAGGTCGGGGATCCCCAGGCCGTCGGCCCGCACCGTGGTGGGGTGGAGGTGGTGCCCGGGGAAGTTCGCGTCAGCCAGGAGAATCTCATCCCCATGGCCCATTTCGAGCAGGATCTTGACGAGTTCGGGTGACAGGTTGGCGGGAATGTTGCGGAGCATCGTTGCTCCTTTCGTGTGGTGGGTGTTCAGTTCAATGTGTGGTTGCGCTCGACGTGCCTGGCGGTCAGTCGGCGGTGGCGTTGCCCAGCCGTTCCCGCATGGCGTCGAAGGCGCCGGGATCGGCGATGGTCCCGGAGGCCTCGACCTCCACGGAGCCGATGCTGCGGCGCAGCACCTCACCGCGAGCACTCGGGTCGAGGACCTCGGCGGCCTCGAGCTGGGCGAGGATGTTACCCAGGGCACTGGCCTCCGGTGTGCCCACGATGACCCGACGGTGGCAGGCCGCCGCCGTCATGGCCGGCAGGAGGCTGTTGCGAGCCCCGCCTCCCACCAGGTGGATCGGTGCCGCCGGATCCAGCTGGTCGCCGACGACGTCCTGCAGCCCCTGGGCGTAGGCGGCGTGGGCGCAGGCGAGCGACTCGAGGATGAGCCGGACCGTCTGCGCCGGTCCCTCGGGCGCCACCTTGTAGTGACTGCGGCACCACTGGGCGATCTTGTCCGGCATGTCGCCGGGACTGGCGAAGAGCTCGTCGTCGGGGTCGATGACGACCCCGAGGGAGGCGCACTCCCCCGCCGCCTCGACCAGCGCACCGGTGTCGGGCTCGTTCCAGGCTCGCTGGCACTCCTGGAGCAGCCAGAAGCCGGTGAGGTTGCGCAGCAGGCGGATACCTCCGTCGGTGCGGACCTCGTTGGTCAGTCCGGCCCGCAGCGCCGCTTCATCCAGGACGGGGCTGGGAACAGCGGCCCCGATGAGGCTCCAGGATCCCGAGGAGATGAACAGGCGCACCTCGTCACCGGCCAGACCGAGCGCATGGACGGCGCAGGCGGTGTCGTGCCCGCCGGGACGCACGATGGTGATCCCCTCCGGGGTCGCCCCGGCCACCGTGGCGTCGTCGACGAGCGGGGGCATCCACTCCTCAGGAATCCCGGTGGCCTGGAGCACGCGAGCGGACCACTCTCGCGCCCCGGGTGAGGCGAGCCCGGTGGTCGAGGCGATCGCCCGCCCCGCCTGCGCGGGGGCTCCGAGCAGATGGGCCACGAGGTCGGGCAGGGGCAGGAAGCGATCCACGCGATCGATGAGGTCGGGCTCCTGCCTCAGGTCCGCGTAGAGCTGGTAGACCGTGTTGATCTGCTGGGGCAGGATGCCGGTCTCCCGCCAGGCGGCCTCCACAGGGAGAGCGCGGTCCAGGTCTGCGGCCCAGCGTGCCATGCGCCGGTCCCGGTAGGCACACGGGGCGCGCAGCAGACCCCCTTGGGCGTCGAGCAGGCCGTAGTCGACCCCCCAGGTGTCGATGCCGATGGAGTCGGGGGCCCGCCCCAGGCGCTGCGTCGCCATGGCGATGCTCCGACGAACACCATCCATGATGCGCTCGAGATCCCAGGTGAGGGTGCCGTGGTCGTCCACCGCCTGGTGGTGGAGGCGGAAGACCTCCTCGGTGCTGATGACCCCCTGCCGGTAGCTTCCCAGGACCGCTCGCACGGAGCTGGAGCCGAGGTCGAGGGCAAGGGCGTGGTGCTCGTCGGTACTCGTCATGGCGGCGACCCGTCAGCGGTAGAGAGGACCGAAGGTGGCGCAGGCCCGGAAGTCGGCGCACTCGGGCTCGGCGGTGCCGAAAGGCACCCAGGCCTTGGGACGCAGGATCCTCTCACGCTCGACGTTGTGCATGTAGACGGGGATGCGCAGCATCGAGGCCAGGGTGATGAGGTCGGCGCCGAAGTGCCCGTAGCCGGTGGCCGTGTGGTTGGCGCCCCAGTTGGCCATCCAGTCGTAGACGGAGGTGAAAGCGCCCTGACCGGTCAGGCGCGGGACGAAGAAGGTCGTCGGCCAGGTCGGGTCGGTGCGGTTGACGATCTGGTCGCGCACGTCGTCGGGCAGCTCCACGGTCCAGCCCTCGGAGATCTGGAGGACCGGCCCCTGGCCGGCCACGAAGTTCAGGCGGGTCGCGGTGACGGGCATGCCGCCGGCGGTGGTGAAGTGCGTGGAGAAGCCGCCTCCGGGGAAGTACTCGCGGGTGGCGGCATGGAAGGTGGAGGCCTTCAGATCCGCCTCAATGTCCGCCTCGGTGATCTCCCACCAGTGCTTGATGATGGGGTTGCCCTCGGCGTCCTTCTCCTCACCGGTGGCGTTGAGGGTGGTGGCCCCGGAGTTGCGCAGGTCGATGAAGCCGTTCTCGGCGCGTCCCTCGAGCTTGTAGCCGGTGACCCGCTCAACGGCCTCGGGGCTCCAGTAGGTGCGCACGTCGCTGAAGAGCTGGGGACGGTGGGTCAGGACGGAGTTGAAGAGCATGGCCACGGCGTTGCCGGCGTCGCCCTCCGTGGCGAAGACCTTCTCAGGCCGCTTGCCGTTCCAGTCGAAGGTGGTGTTGAGGAAGGTCTCGAGGATGTCGCCGTTGGGCTTGTAGTCCGTCCACTGACGCTGCCCCTGGAAGCCCGCCGCGATGGCGTCGTGGCCCTCGGCCTCCTCAACGAAGCCCAGCTCGGCCAGGGCGGGGTTGCCCTCCATGAGGTCGCGGCCGATGAGGAGCATCTTGATGCAGTAGTCGAACTGCTCGTCATACTCCTCCTGGGTGAAGCGGTTGGCCTCGGGGTTGCGGTTCTCCCCGATGGTGAGGTGCTCCCGGGCCCAGGCCAGGGCGGTCTCGTACTCCTGGTGGTCGTAGATGCCGTGGGCGATACGGCGGTCGATCTCGATCATGTCGATGTACTCGGCCCGCATGCCCAGGTAGTCGACGAAGAACTGCTCGGGGACGCGGCAGCCGGCGATCCCCATGGAGACGGTGCCGATCGAGAGGTAGCTGCGCCCCTTCATGAGGCCGACCCCCAGGGCGGCGCGCACGTAGCGCAGGATGTTCTCGACGACGTCGTCGGTCAGGCCCGAGTCGTCGGCGTCCTGCACGTCGTGGCCGTAGATGCCGAAGCAGGGGATGCCCAGCATGTTGTAGGCGGCGGCCGCGGCGGCCAGGGTCACGGCCCCAGGGCGCTCAGTGCCGTTGAAGCCCCAGATGGCGTGCGGGATGGAGGGGTCGAGGTCGAGGACCTCGGTGATGTAGTTCCAGGAGGCGGTGACGGTCAGGTCGGCGCACACGTTCTCGGTACGGAACTGCTCCTTGCAGCGGTTGGCCTCGGCCACGCCCCCGATCGCGGTCTCGGAGACGACGCAGCGCACCGGGCTGCCGTCGGGGTAGGTCAGGCGCGAGGAGATGAGCTCGGCGACATCCTTGGCCAGCTGAGCGGTCTTGTCCTCGAGGGACTCCCTCACGCCACGACGACGTCCGTCAATGAGGGGACGGATTCCGATGGCGGGGTAGGACGCAGCGGACATGGCAAGTTTCCTTTCACTGGGCGACGATGACCAGGACCCACATCAATGTGAGCGCAAACATAGGATGACCCCGACCGAGCGGTCATGTCAAGCATGAAAACAAAATCGCCAAATCGTAGACATGAGAGCGCCAACATGAGACGATGCCTCGGTACCACTTCTGACGCAACGGGGCGCGCAGCGGTACGCCCCGGGGAAAGAGCCCATCATGCTTCTCAACGACGCTCGACAGCAGATCGCCGATGCCTGCTCCCACCTGTCCGACGACGGCCTGGTCGTCGGCACCGCCGGCAACCTGTCCGCTCGGGAGGGGGACCTGGTCGCCATCACCCCCTCGGGGCTGCCCTACCAGGAGATGCGCCCCGACCTGGTCGCCGTGGTCGAGTACGCCACCGGCAAGCAGGTCGAGGGGCCGCTCAAGCCCGCCAGCGAGCTGGACCTGCACCTGACCGCGCTGCGGGCGACCGGACAGATGTCGGTCGTGCACACCCACTCCTATGCGGCCACTACCGTGGCCAGCCTCGAGGGCGTGAACGCGCTCCCGGCCGTGCACTACTACATCTGCATGTTCGGCGGCAGCAACGTGCGGGTGGCCGACTACGCCATCTACGGCTCCCCCGAGCTGGCCGCCAATGTCGCCAAGGCCCTCAAGGGACGCACCGCGGCCCTCATGAGCAACCACGGATCCGTGGTGACCGGCCCGGACCTGGCCTCCACCTACGTCCTGGCCCAGGAACTGGAGTGGGTCTGCGAGCTCTATCTGCGCACGCTCGCCGTCGGCACCCCCAAGATCCTCACCGACGAGCAGATCGAGGCGGTCGCGTGCAAGATCCGGGACACCGGCTACGGTCAGCACGCCCCGGCCGAGGAGAGCTGAGCGCCGCGGCCACAGGGGACGCGGCCTGCCGGCCGGGTAGGGTCTTCCCCATGACGAGGATCGTGGCCGGAACCGTGGGCGGACGCAGGATCGAGGTGCCCCGGTCCGGGACGCGCCCCACCTCCGAGCGCGTCCGCGAGGCTCTTTTCGCCCGCCTGGACCACTACGGGGTGCTCGACGGCGCCCGGGTGCTGGACCTGTGCGCGGGCTCGGGGGCCCTGGGCCTGGAGGCTGCGAGCCGGGGAGCCGACGAGGTCACGCTCGTGGACTCCTCGCGCGGTGCGTCGCAGACCTGCCGACGCAACATCCACTCACTGGGCCTGAGTGGGGTATCGGCGGTGACCGCGAAGGCGGCCGCCTTCCTGGCCGGCCCGGCGGGCGCCCCGGTGGACCTGGTGCTGATCGATCCTCCCTACGAGCTGAGCGAGGAGGAGCTCACCGCGATCCTCACTGCCCTGGTCCGCAGCGAGGATCCGTGGCTGGCGCCGCGCGCCGTCGTCGTCGTCGAGCGCTCGACACGCTCACCGGAACCCACCTGGCCGACGGGGCTGGAACGCTTCGCGGACAAGCGGTACGGCGAGACCACGGTCTGGTTCGCCGAGCCGGCCTGAGCCGGGGACGCTCCTCGGCCCGCACCCTGGTGCCTCAAGCTCTTTCGAGGAAGGCCTGGGACTCCTCATCGAGGCGCTCGACGATCGCTGCGGCCAGGGCCCGGTGGTCGCTCAGCTGAGGATCGGCGGCCACGATCCGCTCAGCCTGACGCCTCGCAGTGGCGATGAGGCGGGCATCGCGGGTCACGCGCAGCAGGTCCAGCCCGGAGGTGCGCCCCGACTGCGAGGCCCCCAGGACGTCACCCTCGCTGCGCAGCTCGAGGTCGGCCTCGGCCAGCGCGAATCCGTCCGTGGTGGAGGCGAAGGCCTTGAGCCGGTGGAAGGCGATGGAGCCGACCTCCGCACCGGTGACCGCCACGCACAGGGACGGTCTGCTGCCACGCCCGACCCGCCCGCGCAGCTGGTGGAGCTGGGACAGTCCGAAGCGCTCGGCGTCCAGGATGACCATCATGGAGGCCTCGGGCACGTCCACCCCCACCTCGATGACGGTGGTGGACACCAGGACCGGGGTGGCGCCCGAGGCGAAGTCGGCCATGGCGGCCGCCTTGTCCTCACCGCTCATGCGTCCGGTGAGGACTCCGACGCCGATGCCCCCCAGAGCGGGTTCACCCTCCAGTCGCTGCCTCCAGTCCTCGACGGCGGCCAGCGGGCGGTCGGGATGCGAGCCGTCCCCCTCCTCCGCGAGCGCCTCCTGCTTCGGCCCGTCATCGGTCTCGACAGCCGCCGCGCCGTCCATCGGCGTCTGCCGGGGCTCGTCGTCGACCTCGATCCGGGGGCACACGACGTAAACCCGCCCCCCGGAGGCGACCTCCTTGGCGGCACGCCGCCAGATGCCCTCCACCCAGGAGGTGCGCGACCACGGGACGAGGTGGGTGGGTACGGCGCTGCGCCCGGCGGGCAGCTCATCCAGGACGGAGGTGGCCAGGTCTCCGAAGACCGTCATGGCGATGGTGCGCGGGATCGGGGTGGCGGTCATGACCAGGAGGTGGGGCGTGTGGGTCTGTCCAGTGGCCGGGTCGGTCAGACCGCCGCGCTCGCGCAGGGCATCACGCTGGGCGACGCCGAAACGGTGCTGCTCATCGACGACGACCAGGCCGAGGAAGGGGATCTGCACCGTGTCGGACAGCAGGGCGTGGGTACCCACGACGATCGCCGGCTCACCGGCGGCCAGCCCAGTGAGGATCCGACGGCGCTGAGCGGCGGGGGTGGAGCCGGTCAGCAGGTGGACGCGGGTGGCGCGTTCGGCGCCGCCAAGCATCCCGAGGCGGGCCATGGGCCCCAGGACCGCCTCCAGTGAGGAGTGGTGCTGGGCGGCGAGGACCTCGGTGGGGGCCAGGAGGGCGGCCTGCCCGCCGCCTCCGACCACCTGGAGCATGGCGCGCAGGGCCACGAGGGTCTTGCCGCTTCCCACGTCGCCCTGAAGAAGGCGCTGCATGGGAACGGTGCGGGCCAGGTCGGCGGAGATCTCCTCACCGACCCGCTTCTGCCCGGCGGTCAGGTCGTAGGGCAGGCGGGCGTCGAGGTCCGCTCTCAGGGAGCCCTCCGCCTCCGGTACGGGCCAGGCGACCGCGGTGCATGTCGCCTCATGATGGGCTCGACGCTGGGCCAGGGCGACCTGCAGGATGAGGGCCTCCTCGTGGCGCAGCCGTTTCCGGGCGGCTTTCCACTGCCCGGAGTCCTCGGGCCGGTGCACCCAGCGGTAGGCGGTGTAGGCGTCGACCAGCTCCGCCTCGCGCCGCAGCTCCTCGGGGAGGGGGTCGGCGACGTCGCCCGGCTCCAGCTGGTCCAGGACGCTGCGCACCGCCTTGGCCACCAGCCAGGACGGGAGGGCCTCCGTGCCGGGGTAGATGGGCATGGGTCGGGCCAGCAGGGCCTCGCGCTCGTCCTCATCGAGCTCGTCGAGGACGTACAAGCGCGGGTTGGACAGCTGCTTGCGTCCACGGTGGAGTCCCACCTTGCCGCTGAGCAGGACGGTGGTTCCGGGGGCCAGCTGGGCGGCTCGGGCGCGCATCTGGCCGGCCGCACCGAACTGGACGAGGTCCATGGTGGAGGCGCCGTCGGTGACGGTGGCCTCCATAAGGGCCGGGACCCGTCCGGAGCGGGTGCGCCGGGAGGAGGCGCGCACGACCTGGGCCTGGATGGTGGCTTGCTCGCCCTCGACGAGGGTGCGCATATCGGTCAGCTCCCCCCAGGTGTCGTAGCGCCGGGGCAGCAGGCGCAGCAGGTCCGCCCCGGTCTCCACCCCCTGCTTGGCGAGCTGTGCGGCCGTGCGCTTGCCCACGAGCCGGGTCACGGGACGCTCGAGCAGGCCGACGCTGCCAGGACGGGGCGTGCGGGTTGAGCGATCAGACGAGCCGGACACGGCCCCACCCTATGACGAAGGAGCCTGGGAGCCCTTCATGACCCGAGGCGCTTGCATATGCGGGCGCCTCGAGACATGGCAGCGCGCAGAGAGGGCTACTCGATGGCGATGAGGACGTCGGGGTGCTCCTGGCCGCCGGCATGGACAGCGACCTCCACGTCCTCGCCGACCACGTGCCCCCGGGCCCCCACCGCCGCGCTGGCGGCCAGGGCACCGACGTCCCGGCCGGCATTGCGACCGGTGATGACGGTGAGCAGCTCATCGGAGGGCCGCAGCGCCGAGGCCACGGCGCGAGCCACGGCCTCACCGTCGGCCTGGGCTCCGTTGAGGGCGACGGTGCGCAACCCCGCGGCGGCGCTCCAGGCGCGGCGGGCCAGCTCGGCCAGCTCTGCCTCCTCGCCCCTGCCGGCAAGGGCCACCGCGGCGGCCAGGACCCGGGCCTCGTCGTCGGTGTCGCACACGAGGAGCTGAATGCCCTCGGCCTCATAGCGCTCCGAGGCCACCCCAGCGCGGGCGGTCTCTCGAGCGGCGCCCGTCTTGCGGGTGGTACCCACCGGAGGGCGGACGGTGGAGACGGCGGAGCGGGCCGCCAGGAAGCGGGCGGCATCGTGGGCCGCCTCGGTACAGGCGGCGTCACAGGGCAGCACGATGACCTGGGAGGAGCCCAGGTCCGCGGCGGCGCGGGCGATCCCCTCCCGATCCGGGTTGAGGACGACGGCGGCGTCGGAGCGGGCGAGCTGCTCGATGAGCCCGGGAGCCCGGGTACAGGCGATGACACCGACGCCGGACTGCCGTGAGCGCACGGCCAGATGCCGGGCCTGCGCCGGTGCGGGACGGGGGGCGGCCGCCTGTGAGGGGTGCATGCGCACCGACTGCGCCTTGCGCTCGGCCCGGCGCGCAGCCAGGCGCTCGAAGGAGACCACGTGCCCCGTGGGGTCGGAGTCGAACGCCTCCCACGGAGAGGGCGGCTCGTCCGTGGGGCTCACCAGGGCTGTGGGGTGGAGGTGGTGGATGCAGATCTGCCGGGCACGGCCCGCATGCGGCAGTGCGGCACGCGGGGTGTCGGTGTGGACGTGGACCTGGTAGAGGCCCACCCCCAGGGCGTCCGGGGTGCCGACGACGCCCACGGAGTCGCCGATGCGCTCCAGGTCCCGACGCAGCTGACCGGCCTGGACCGCGGTCGCCTCCAGCAGGTACATCACCTCGAACTCGCCGGTGGACATGCCCAGGGGCTCGGGACCGACGCTGTGCGGAACCCCGCCGGCGGCCAGGTCGGTGAGCATCTGGCGGGCGACGGCGGTGTAGGGGGCGTGCTCGTCGGCATCCTCGTGGCCCTGACGCAGCTCTGGGGCCTCAGTCGCCCCGCGGCCGGCGTCCTGCATCGCGTCGATGGTGTCCGACAGGCAGGTCAGCAGCAGCATGAAGGCCGCTCCCCCGGCATCCACCGGGCCGTGTCCGAGACCGGAGGTCTCCACAACGGACTCCTGGGCGCCGAAGGCGGCGGCGGAGGCGATGAGGCTCAGGGTGGCGGGCGAGCTCGCCGTCGCCTCCTCCAGGGCGGAGCGGGCCGCCGTGGCCGCGTCCCGGGCGACTGACAGCAGGGTCCCCGAGACCGGGCGTGAGACCGCGGCCCAGGTGGTGTCCGCCATGGCCTCGTAGACGTGGACAAGCTCGACGGGACGCAGGCCGGTGGGGTCGGGGGCCTCGGCGCAGACGTCCGCGAAGGCAGCCAGGGCCTGGGAGATCAGAAGACCCGAGTTCCCTCGGGCTCCCCGGACGGCGCCGTCGGCTGCAGCGCGGGCCACCTGAGCGGCATCAGCGGCCCGGCCCAGTCGGTGGAGGGCGTCGGAGGCCGAGCGCAGGGTGAGCAGGACGTTGGTTCCGGTATCTGCGTCCGGCACGGGGAAGACATTGAGGACATCGACGAGGTCCCGGGTCTGATCGGCAACGATCTCCGCCAGCGCGATCCAGCGCCGCACTGCGGCCCCCTGTAGCACATGGGCCCCTGAGACAGGGGTAACGGGGCGATGTCCTTGAGACTGCGCCATCTTCGCCTCCCCTGGGTCCTGGCTACGACCAGCACACCATGTGTGTCACGCTGTGAACACCTTCTGTTCCATTGCATGATCTGCATATGTGCAGGCGTTCAGCGAGCCTGGTTCATGGCTGGGCCGAGCCTTTGGTTTGATATGTGGTTTTAGAGTACCGTCCCAGGCACATTCCTCCCACCGGAGCGAGGCGCACGGACAAGGACCGTGCTCTCAGCGACGCAGAGCCGAAAGGGCACTCAGGCCACCGGCACGCTGGTCAGGCCGCTACCACCACACCCACCTGAGACACACGTTCTTCGATCAGTGAGATGCAACACACTATCGACTCACTCTACCCTTACTCCTCGGGTTCCATACAGGGCAGCATGTGCCCGAACGCACGCCAAGGCGGCTTGGGGCGCCGCACACGGGTCCGCTATTGTGTTCGGGTTGCCCGGCGCCCGCGCCTGGGCGGTAAGACCTGGCGCCAGGCATCAGCCTGAGCGTTGAAGCATTGAAGATCAGGAGTGAGACCGTGGCTGCTGTGTGCGACGTTTGCGGCAAGGGCCCCATCTTCGGCAAGAGCGTCTCGCACTCCCACGTGCGGACCAACCGCCGGTGGAACCCCAACATCCAGCGTGTGCGTGCTCTCGTCAACGGCGCCCCCAAGCGCCTCAACGTGTGCACGTCCTGCCTCAAGGCCGGGAAGGTGACGCGCAACATCTGAGCGCATCATCTCGAGTCCTTCGAGCACGAGGCCGCCGCTGCGCAAGCAGTCGGCGGCCTTTGTCGTACCCCGTGTCCCTCAACGGGTGACGGCCCGTCATGTGTGGGAGAAGTGGTCCCATCCGGTGTGCTCCTGCGCGGGCTCTCCTGCCAGCAGGACACCCGGTCGGTGCCCCAGCACCCGGGCCGGTGAGGACTGCGGGCTCAGGACCCGGCCGATCACCCGGGCGCCGGTGGGCAGCCGATCAAGGGCGTGTGCCGGGACGGTGGCGAGCAGTCCGTGGTCCTCTCCCCCGGTGAGCAGCCAGCTGCGGGCCAGGGCGTGAGCGGCCGATCCGTCACGGCCGCTCACGAGCGCAGCCACCGGCTCGAGGAAGGACGCGTCCGGCAGGTCGCCAGGATCGTCGAGGTCGATGACGACGCCGCTGGCACGGGCGATCCGACCGGCATCCCGCAGCAGCCCGTCGGAGACGTCCAGCATGGAGGTGGCGCCGGCCCGCGCCAGGTCGCGGCCCGCAGCCAGGGGCGGGGCGGGGGCGCGGAAGGCCTCGATGCAGGCCCACGCCTGTGGGTGCTCCTGACCTGAATGAACCACGGCTCCCGAACCTGATGCGCAGTCAGAGCCCGCACTGAGCAGGGCGAGTCCCGCCGCGCTGCGCCCCAGGGTTCCGACGTGCACCACGGCGTCGCCGGGCCGGGCTCCGCTTCGCAGAACCGGGGCTCTGCCCTCGAGGTCGCCCAGGACCGTGACGGACACGATCAGCGAGTCACCGCCACTGAGGTCACCGCCCACGACGCCCGCCCCGCAGGGCTCACAGCCCTGGGCCAGTCCTCGGGCGAAGTCCCGTACCCAGCCGACCGGGGTGGACGCAGGCATGACCAGGCCGACGACGAGCGCGACGGGCCTGGCCCCCATGGCGGCGGCGTCGGCCAGGTTCTGGGCCGCGGCCCTGGCCCCGACGTCGCGGCCCGTGGACCAGTCGGTGCGGAAGTGGCGCCCTTCGACCAGGACGTCGGTGCTCACGGCCGTGCGCGAGTCGGGGAAGGACAGGACCGCGCAGTCGTCCCCCGTGCCGACGGGGGTCTGCGGGCCGCGGGGCAGGAGGGGGGTGATGACGGCGAGGAGCTCCTCCTCGCTGAGGTCACCGACCCGTGCGCCCTGCCCCGCTGCCTCTGCGCCGGCCGGGGCCGGCTCAGCGGTTGACATCGGTGGAGCGGGCCACGGCCAGCTCGATGAGCTCGGAGACCAGCTCGGTGTAGCCCAGGCCGGAGACCTGCCACATGTAGGGGTACATGGAGAAGGGGGTGAATCCGGGCATCGTGTTGATCTCGTTGACGACTGCCTCGCCGGCATCGGTGAGGAAGAAGTCGACCCGGGCCAGTCCCTCGCAGCCGAGCGCCTCGAAGGCCCGGGCGGCGGTGTCCATGAGGAGATCGCGCGCCTCGGGGCTGATGCGCGCCGGGCACACCATGGCCACGGCGTCGTGGGCCAGGTACTTGGTCTCGTAGTCGTAGAACTCGCCTGCGCCCTGGGAGGCGTCCATGGCGATCTCGCCGGGCTCGGCCACCCGGGGGGCGTCGTCGCCGCGGCCCTGAAGGACGGCGACCTCGACCTCGCGTCCCACGATGCCGCTCTCCACGAGGACCTTGGGGTCGACCGCGCGGGCCGCCTCGATGGCCCCGGCCAGGTCCTCGGGGCGGTCGACCTTGCTGATGCCCAGGGAGGAGCCGGCGCGGGCGGGCTTGACGAACAGGGGGTAGGTCAGGGACCGGCAGGCCTCCAGGATCGCCTCGGGGTCGCGCTTCCAGGCATGGGGGCCGACGACGACGTGCGGCGCCGTGGCGATGCCCGCGGCCCCCAGGAGCACCTTGGTGACCTGCTTGTCCATGCCCGCGGCACTGGCCAGCACCCCGCAGCCGACGTAGGGAATGCCCATCATCTCCAGCATGCCCTGGATGGTCCCGTCCTCGCCGTAGGGCCCGTGCAGCAGCGGCAGGACGACGTCGACCCGCCCCAGGATCTCAGGCCCCGTGGGGCCGAGCACCGTGAGCTCTCCGCCTCCCAGGGGTGCGGTGAGCCTCCCGCGTCCCAGGCCCTCGGCGGTGATGGTCACCGGGGGGCGGTTATCGCTGAGCTCGAGGGCGGCCGGATCGTCCTCGACGAGCAGCCACTGGCCCTCGGGGGTGATGCCCACCGGAAGGACCTCGTAGCGGTCGCGGTCGATGGCTGACAGGACACCGGCGGCGGTGGCGCAGGAGATCGTGTGCTCACCGCTGCGTCCGCCGAAGACGACGGCAACACGCACGGTGGACTTGTCAGAACTGGGCACGGAGGGGCCGGTTTCCTGGAGGGCTGTCATAGGTCCCACGCTACCGCGCTGCGCCCCACATGCTGATAATGCACAACGAACCCGGGATAAAGCCGGCCTCCACACCCCTGGGAGGCTAGGCCTGAGACGGTGCCGCGTGCACGCCCTCGGACTTGCGGGGACGAGCCAACAGCGCGTCAGTGACCTGCGCAACGCTGGCGGCGCCCTCGACGACGGTGACGACCCCGGCGGTGATGGGCATGTCCACGCCGTGGGCTCGGGCCAGGTCCAGGACGGCGCGGGCCGACTTGGCGCCCTCGGCCACGCCCCGGGAGGCCGCAGCGGCCTCGGCCACGCTCATCCCCTCGCCGAGGTGGCGGCCGAAGGTCTGGTTGCGGCTCAAGGGCGAGGAGCAGGTGGCCACCAGGTCCCCCATGCCGGCCAGCCCGGAGAAGGTCTCCGGGCGAGCCCCGAGCTTGAGGCCCAGGCGGGTGATCTCCACCAGGCCCCGGGTGATGATCGTGGCCTTGGAGTTGTCGCCCAGGCCTCGGCCCGCGGCCGCGCCGACGGCCAGGGCGATGACGTTCTTGACCGCGCCGCACAGCTCGACGCCCAGGACGTCGGTGTTGGTGTAGGGACGGAAGGTGCCGGTGGCGCACAGGGAGGCGATCCGGGCGGCGACCTGCTCGTCGTCGGCGGCCACGACGGTGGCGGTGGGCTGGCCCGCAGCGATCTCGTCGGCGAGGTTGGGGCCGGAGACGACCACGACGCGGGAGGAGTCGATGCCCAGGGCCTCAGCCAGGACCTCGCTCATGCGCAGCCCGGTACCCAGCTCGATGCCCTTCATGAGGGAGACGGCCACGGCGTCGTCGGCCAGGGCGCCCCTGAGGGGCTCCAGGACCCTCCGGGCCTCCTGGGAGGGCACGGCCACGACGACGATGCTCGCCCCCGTGACGGCCTGGGCCAGATCGGTGGTCGCATTCAGGCCCTGCGGCAGGCGATGACCGGGGACGTAGCGCTCGTTGGTGCCGGCATTGATCTCCTCGGCCACCTCCCGGCGTCGGGCCCAGATCGTCGTGGGCGTACCGGCCTGGGCCAGGAGGCTGGCGAAGGTGGTGCCCCAGGCTCCTGAACCGATGACGGCCGCGGCCGGGCGCAGCGGCGCGCTCGTTGCGGGTTCGACGCCGTTCACTGCCCCTCCTCCCGAGTGTCGGCCTCAGGCAGCGGGTCGGGGCGGCGCACGCCGATCTTTCCCTTGCCGGGGTCTCCGTCGTAGTGCATGTCGAAGGGGCGGGGGGCCTTCTCCCCGCGCAGCTCCTCGACCAGGGAGGTGATGGCCCGCATGATCTCCGCGGTGCAGGCGCGCACGGCCTCGTGGTCCTGGGGGTCCGAGCCGAATCGGGACAGGTCCATGAGCTTACCGATGGTGACGCGCACGTCCTTGCGGGGGAATGGATGGAAGGAGCGCCCGTAGGTGTCCAGGATCTCGTGGGCCCCCCACTGCCCCATGGGCAGGACGGGGGCGCCACTGGTCATGGCCAGCCGGGCCGCCCCGGTCTTGGCCACCATCGGCCACTTGAGGGGGTCGCGGGAGAGCGTGCCCTCGGGGAAGATCATGATGGCGCCGCCGTCGGCCAGGACCTCACTGGCGGCCTTGAGGGCCGTGGCCGCGTTCTGGGTGCCCCGCTGGACCGGGATCTGGCCGCCGGCCCGCAGGATGGAGCCGAGCACCGGCACCTTGAACAGGGTGGACTTGGCCAGCGAGTAGACGGGGACATCAGCATCGACCAGGGCTCGCATGGCCGTGAGCGAGTCGAGGTCGGTCAGGTGGTTGGCCACGGCGATGAAGCCGCCCTCGCGGGGGATGTTCTCCAGGCCGGTCACCTTCTGCCGGGAGACCATCTTGAGGAACGGGATGATCGCCCCGCGCGCGGCGAAGCGGTAGAACGGGGTCATGGGGCGTGTTGCAGGCACGGGTGAACTCTATCCGCTTCAGCGCTCTGAACGCGGCCGTCCGAGCCGAGCCCGCGGCCCGCACGGCCCTGGCCTCGCGAATCCTCGGGCAGGGACCGGCCCGCCTCAGGCCAGGCGGGTGACGGCGGCGTTGAGGGACTCCAGCTTGGACATGAAGTGCTCGTAGCCGCGGTCGATGAGGTTGACGCCCTCGACCCGGCTGGTGCCCTCGGCGGTCAGGGCCGCGATGAGGTGGGAGAAGCCACCGCGCAGGTCGGGAACGACGATGTCGGCACCGGTCAGCGGCGTGGGCCCGGAGATGACCGCGGAGTGGTAGAAGTTGCGCTGGCCGAAGCGGCACTCGGTGCCGCCCAGGCACTCGCGGTAGACCTGGATGGTGGCCCCCATCTTGCACAGGGCACCGGTGAAGCCGAAGCGGTTCTCGTAGACGGTCTCGTGGACGATGGACAGGCCCTGGGCCTGGGTGAGCGCCACGACGAGGGGCTGCTGCCAGTCGGTCATGAAGCCGGGGTGGACGTTGGTCTCCACCACGATCGACTTCAGGTCACCGCCGGGGTGGTAGAAGCGGATGCCCTCATCGGTGACGTCGAAGGCGCCCCCCACCTTGCGGAAGGTGTTGAGGAAGGTGGTCATGTGGCTCTGGTGGGCTCCACGCACGAACACGTCCCCGCGAGTGGCCAGGGCGGCCGAGGCCCAGGACGCGGCCTCGATGCGGTCCGGCAGGGCCGAGTGGGTGTAGCCGCACAGCTCGTCGACGCCCTCGACGTGGATGGTGCGGTCGGTGTCCACCGAGATGATGGCGCCCATCTTCTGCAGGACGTCGACCAGGTCCATGATCTCGGGCTCGACGGCGGCGTTGCGCAGCTCGGTCAGTCCGTGCGCGCGCACAGCGGTGAGCAGGGTCTGCTCGGTGGCTCCGACCGAGGGGTAGGGAAGCTCGATGACGGTGCCCTTGAGACCGTGTGGCGCGGTGAGCCGGATGCCCTGGGCCTGCTTGTCGACCGCGGCGCCGAACTGGCGCAGGATCTCCAGGTGGAAGTCGATGGGGCGGTCACCGATGCGGCACCCGCCCAGGTCGGGGATGAAGGCCTCCCCCAGGCGGTGCAGGAGCGGACCGCAGAAGAGGATCGGGATGCGCGAGGAGCCGGCGTGCGCGTCAATGTCGGCCATGTGGGCCGACTCGACCTTGGACGGGTCCAGCTGGAGGATGCCCTCGCGCTGGTCGTAGTCGATGCTCACGCCGTGCAGGCTCAGCAGCCCCGAGACCACGTCGACGTCACGAATGAGCGGGACGTTGCGCAGCACTGAGGGAGTCGACCCCAGCAGCGCCGCCACCATCGCCTTGGGAACCAGGTTCTTGGCTCCGCGGACGGTGATCTCACCAGTCAGCGGGCGACCACCCTCGACCTGGAGCAGACCGTCGACCATGCACACCTCCATGACGTCATCTGGGCGTGCCGCGCGCGTGAGCCGCTCACCCATCCCCGCGCAGGCGCGCGAGGCCGTCCCAGCATAAGCGCACCGAAGGGGCTCCCAGGACCTTTTTCAGGGCCGTATCAGGTGGCCTTCGACTCACAGAAAGTGCCGATTAATCCCACCCAACTCCGTGCCAATACCGATGAAACTCGCAGGACGAGCTTGTCCGTGCTCCCGTTGCCGGCTCTCCCGGTCCCACTCAGGGCCGGGGCATATCCGCGGCCCGCGCCGAGACGACCTCCTGGGCCGGCAGGTGCTTGGCCGGCAGGGTGCGCGGCTTGAAGGCCGGGCGGGCCTCCTCGTAGGCTCGAATGGCGTCTTCCTGGGTGAGGGTCAGGGAGATGTCGTCGAGCCCCTCCATGAGAATCCAGCGGACGTAGTCGTCGATGGAGAAGGCACACCGGAAGGAACCGGCCTCGACCGTGCGGTTCTCCAGGTCCACCGTCACCTCGGTGCCCGGCTCGGTCTCGAGGATCTTCCACAGCTGCTCGCAGTCCTCCTGGGAGACCACGCCGGCCACCAGTCCCTGTTTGCCGGCGTTGCCGCGGAAGATGTCGGCGAAGCGGGGGGCCAGGACGACCTTGAAACCGTAGTCCTTGAGCGCCCACACGGCATGCTCGCGCGAGGAGCCCGTGCCGAAGTCGGGACCGGCGACGAGCACCGATGCCCGCTTGTAGGCCTCCTGGTTGAGGATGAAGTCGGGCTCACCGGCCCGCCAGGAGGCGAACAGGGCGTCGTCGAAGCCCGTGCGGGTGATGCGCTTGAGATACACCGCCGGGATGATCTGGTCGGTGTCGACGGCGCTGCGCCGCAACGGGGCGCCGATGCCGGTGTGTCGGATGAACTTGTCCACGGTCGTTGAGCTCCTTGCCTCTACTCGGCCCCTACCGGGCCTGTCCTCGCCTGTATGCCTTCATCTCCTGCGCGCCGGCCCCTACTGGACGGTTGCCTCATGCGCGGCGGAGACCGGCGCAATCGCCGGGACCGTCCGGATATCGCCCGAGTCCTGCGTGGCCTCGGGACGCGGCGGCAGGTCTCCCGGGGCCGACAGCGCCCCGCGCACGGCGGTGGCCGCGGCGACGACGGGCGAGACGAGGTGGGTCCGTCCACCCTTTCCTTGACGCCCCTCGAAGTTGCGGTTGGAGGTGGAGGCCGCACGCTCCCCGGAGGAGAGCTTGTCGGGGTTCATGGCCAGGCACATGGAGCAACCGGCGTTGCGCCACTCGGCGCCGAAGCTCGTGAAGACCCGGTCCAGGCCCTCGGCCTCGGCCTGCAGACGCACTCGGGCAGAGGCCGGCACCACGAGCATGCGCAGCCCCTCGGCCTTCTTGCGCCCGCGCACCACCTCGGCAGCGGCCCGCAGGTCCTCGATACGGCCGTTGGTGCACGAGCCGATGAAGACGGTGTCGACCTTGATGTCGCGCAGAGGCGTTCCCGGAACGAGGTCCATGTACTCCAGGGCCCGTTCGGCGGCCAGCCGCTCGGTGGCGTCGGCGATGTCCTCGGGGTCGGGGACCCGCGCGGACAGCGGCAGGCCCTGTCCGGGATTGGTTCCCCAGGTGACGAAGGGCTCGATGTCCTCGGCCTGCAGCACCACCTCGGTGTCGAAGACGGCGTCGGGATCGGTGCGCAGACTGGACCAGTACTCCACGGCGGCGTCCCAGTCCTCGCCGACGGGGGCGTGAGGACGGCCCTTGAGGTAGTCGAAGGTGGTCTGATCCGGGGCGATCATGCCGGCCCGGGCCCCACCCTCGATGCTCATGTTGCAGATCGTCATCCGGGCCTCCATCGAGAGCTGCTCGATGGCCCGCCCGCGGTACTCAATGACGTGCCCCTGGGCGCCGTTGGTGCCGATCTTGGCGATGATGGCCAGGATGATGTCCTTGGCCCCGCTGCCCGAGGGCAGGTCCCCGTCAATGGTGACGCTCATCGTCTTGAAGGGGGCGATGGGCAGGGTCTGGGTGGCCAGGACGTGCTCGACCTGGGAGGTACCGATACCGAAGGCGAGGGCCCCGAAGGCGCCGTGAGTGGAGGTGTGGGAGTCGCCGCAGACCACGGTCATGCCGGGCTGGGTCAGGCCCAGCTGCGGACCGACGGCGTGGACGATCCCCTGGTCGGCGTCCCCCAGGGAGTGCAGCCGTACCCCGAACTCGGCGCAGTTGGCGCGCAGGGTCTCGATCTGAGCGCGGCTGGTGACGTCGGCGATCGGCAGGTCGATGTCCACAGTGGGGGTGTTGTGGTCCTCGGTGGCGATCGTCAGGTCGGGACGACGCACCGGGCGCCCGGCCAGTCGCAGCCCCTCGAAGGCCTGGGGGCTAGTGACCTCGTGGACCAGGTGAAGGTCGATGTACAGCAGGTCGGGGGCGCCATCGCTACCCTTGGACACCACATGATCGCGCCAGACCTTCTCGGCGAGAGTCATTCCCATCGACTTCATCCTCTCAGCAACAGTGTTCCCGATCCGCCCGCACTCAGCAGCGCCCGACGACGCCACTGACTCGCGCAGACCGCACGAGGCGGCCGCGCCGCATCCGAGGCCATGGCCTTGGCCTGAAGGATGCTGACACTGCGCCGCTTCCCTGGCGGACCCTAACTTGAAATCTCATACCTTGAAATGCCAGTATCAGATTATGGACAGCCCCTCAGAGAACTCCCCGGAGAACGACAGCAGCGGCGTCGGCGTCATCGACAAGGCGGCCCTGGTGATGAGCGCACTGGAGTCGGGGCCGGCGACCCTGGCCCAGCTCGTGTCCACCACGCACCTGGCCCGCCCCACGGCTCACCGCATCGCGGTCGCCCTGGAGTTCCACCGCCTGGTCACCCGCGACTCCCAGGGACGCTTCATTCTGGGCCCCAGGCTCACCGAGCTGGCCAGCGCCGCAGGAGAGGACCATCTCCTGTCCGCCGCAGGGCCGGTGCTGGCGGCTCTGCGCGACAAGACCCACGAGTCGGCGCAGCTCTACCGCCGCCAGGGGGACGTGCGCATCTGCGTGGCCAATGCCGAGCGCCCGATCGGGCTGCGTGACTCCATTCCCGTGGGCGCCACCATGTCCATGCAGGGCGGCTCGGCGGCCCAGGTGCTTCTCGCCTGGGAGGAGCCTGACCGCCTGCACCGGGGCCTGGTGGGGGCCCGCTTCACCGCCACCATGCTCTCAGCGGTCCGACGTCGGGGGTGGGCTCAGTCAGTTGGGGAGCGCGAGCCCGGGGTCGCCTCCGTCTCGGCGCCGGTACGCGGTCCCGGAGGCAAGGTCGTGGCCGCAATCTCGATCTCAGGACCCATCGAGCGGATGGGACGTCAGCCCGGCCGGGTTCACGGACACGTGGTCATGGCCGCGGCACGTCGGCTCTCCGAGGTGCTCACCGACACCAGTTCCGTCTGACGGAGGCCGCACCTCATTCCCATCCTCGCGGCGACTGCGGCACCCACCGCCCCTCAAGCACCGGCCAGGGCGATAGCGCGCCGGTAGGTATCGACGTGCATCTGCGCCACAGTGCCCCACTCGGGCAAGGGGGCATTCTCATAGTTGTGGGTCTTGATGCGCTCGAGCAGCTCGTCGTCCCCCAGGAGAGTGGCGAGCTCGCGCCCCAGACCGGCGTCGTCGTCAGCGAGGAGGCCATCGACGCCGTCGGTGATGAAGTCGCGCACCCCGCTGGAGCGCAGAGCGACGACGGCCAGCCCCGCACTGCGGGCCTCCAGGGTGGAGATGCCGAAGGACTCGGCGGGCGAGGTCTGCAGGTAGATGTCTGCGCGCGTGAAGGCCTGGGCGAGCTCAGTGCGCTCGACGCGCCCCACGAGCTCGATGCGGTCGGCCAGGCCGGACTCGGCAGCCTCCCGGGTGAGTCGCTCACGCAGCGGACCGTCCCCGTAGATCTTGAGGAGCGCATCGGTGCCGGGAACGCTCCTGACAGCCTCAGCGAAGGCGCGCACGACCTGCAGAGGCCGCTTGCGCTCAACCCATCGCAGGGAGGCCACGACCGTGACCGGCCGGTGAGGCCGTCGCTCCTGGGGACCGGGGCGCTCCAGGCGCCAGTTCTCAACGGTGATGCCGTTGGGCAGAACGGTGACAGGGTCGTCAGCGCCGGCACGATGAACGTCGGCAGCGAGCATGGAGGACACGGCCGTCAGGTCGGCGCCGCCGCGCTGCCACATCCGCACAGGACTGACGGGCCCCAGTGCTCCGGCCACACGCGCCCAGGGTCCCAGGACGCAGTGGAAGGTGACGGCCAGCGGGAGCCGCGCTC
>ERZ772927.169-NODE-169-length-39848-cov-40.2835_pt1 | contig 39848 bp, 47 predicted proteins | sample MGYA00512115_ERZ772927 | MGnify/ENA primary metagenome ERZ772927 (study PRJEB29015, sample SAMEA2737924) | human oral metagenome | biome: human oral; feature: human-associated habitat; material: dental | place: China | collected 2013 ... | reverse complement strand
CGTGGAGCCGCTGGGAACCGAATTAACTTACATAAAACTCAATGTAAAAAGGTATTTTAGGTAAATCTTTTGTTCTACATGCCAAATACATGCCAAATACAAAGATGTGCCCACACATAAAAAATAAGCCCTACCAAGGCTAAAAACCTGGTAGGGCATCAACGACTAAGCACCATTCCGATCTCGGATCAGATTATCGGTATCTTCACTAATGGCAAGAACGCGTTCCACCGCCGAAGGGATGGTCGGGCGGCCTGGCGGGTCTGGATAGGTTTCCAGCAGCGTGCGAAGCGTCAGCCGCACCTGCACATCTAGGATCCGCTCGGATCTCATGGCGTCGATGGTGTGTTCCATTTCAGCCTGCTGGGTTTCCAGCTTCTCGATCTTCCGCCAGAGGTCCTCGCGGAGGCGGTTACCGGCTTCGAGAGTGAGCTGGAGCTCACTCTGCGCTAACTGGGCTTTTGCGGTTTCGGCCTCCCGTTCAGCGACCGCACGGGCGGCAGCTGACTCCAGCGCTTTCGTCCGCCACAGTGTGCGCTGCACGATCACCGTGGTGGTCAGCGTGGTCACCAGGGTGAGGAGCGCGATGCCGATGCTCTCGGTAATTCCTAGACCCGATAAGGATAGTCCTGTCACTGGGCCCATATGGCCTCCAGTCCTAGGATAGGGCCACCGCGGAATCGACCACTGCCGCCACCAAGGTGGGGTCCAGGCTGCGAATCAGCGCCTCCACCGCGGCAAGCAGCACAATTAGCTGGTTGGCCATTCCTTCACCTCCCGATGGTGGGCCGGAGCGTGGGCATCAGCAGTAGCCGCAGGTGCGGCACTGACCGGTGTCGGCGTAGCCTCAGCAGCCGGAATCACCACCGCCGGCGTACCCGCCGCACCAACTTTTGACGTTGCGATAGAAGTCAAAATGGATGCGATAGCTGCGGTAACCGCAATGCCCAGGCCGGCTTGCCAATCCACGCTATATACAGCATCACCGATCGTGATAGTTGCTAGCAGCGCCTGAGCGAAAGTCCGTGCTGCACGGTCGGCAGCATCAATCCAAAAAATACGGGTCCACATTTACTTGTTTCCTTCCTTGAGTAGGGTTTCGATCCGGTCGAGGCGCTCCGGTAGCGTGGCTACCGTGCGGGCAATTTCCGGGATGAGCTTGATTTTGTCGGCCACAAAGTCGACAAAGGTTTTACCTTCAGTGGCTTTCCAGCCGGAGAAAACCGGCTTATTGTCTTTCCATTCGGGACCAACGAGTTGGTCCAGGATCCAACGCACCATGCGCGGCTCCTCCTTTTCTAGTTCTTGTTGTGGTTGGTTAGGTGAGTCGAGCAGCTCGGCGGCGTAGGCCAACACGACATCAAACGGAAAGCCTGGGCCAGGGTCGGTGTGATCGACTTCCCGCCATGCCTCGGAGATTTCCGCATGGCCATGAACGCCACGAGCACCTGCGCGAAGTTGATCGGCGTCGATAAATTCCAGGGGAATATCATACAGTTGCGACCAACTGGCGATCTGTTCGGCGGTCCGCCGCAGCTTTGCGTCGTCGTCAAGCCAATCCTCACGGCTCATGCTGGCGTAGCCTGTCAAACTGATATGCAGGCAACGGGCGTTGCCGGTGGAGCCTGCTGCGTACGGCATGAAATCATCCGTGTTGCACAAAATTAAAATGCCGTCGGCGCCGGCGAGCACGTTATAGCTAGAGCCGTTAGCGGGATTCGTTTGCCACTGGGCGACGGCAATGCCGTCTCGTTCCGGCGGGCACTCCACCGTGTGGACACAGATGGACTGGATAGCGTCGAGGGAGCGGTAGCCGACACCGGGCATGTCCGCGGTGAAATCGGCATCGTATCGGATTTCCATGGATCCTCCTTCTTCTTGGGTTGAGGTTTCAGGTATGGGGTTGGGGGCGCTTGATGCGGTGCCATTTGGGTGTTGGCCCCAGTAGTCGGCAAGCACAAAATTGATATCGCAGTCGACGCCGCCCACGGTCTCGCTACCCGGGCGCTGGTACAGCATTGCTTCCGTGGATAGGACGCCTCCGCTCCAAGCCGCAGTCTGCCACGCCAAGAATTTTCCGCCACCCAAGTCAGCAATAAGCCCGTCTACAGCAGCCCAAGCGATCACCCTAGAATGCCCATAAATACCGACCCGGGCACGGCCCAAAACTTCACAACAGGCGCGGAAATACTCGGATGCGACACCGTTCCACTCATCAAGACTGATAGGGAAATCCACCGCGAAAAACACCGGGTAGTCGCCACAGCCGAGCTCGTCAAGTTGCCGCTGGGCCGCCTGGGCATCGGCCAAGCCGCCGTTATAGCCACGCATCACGTCAGAGTCGGATTCCTTACCAAACTGCCATACGAAAGCAACCCCCAGGCCATGAGCCTGGAGGTCATCTAATTCAGGCCTCTGGATGGGCTTTCCCCGCATCCAGGTAGCCCTGGGCGGGCTGATGTAGCGGATCACGCCATCATGGCCGGCGGCACGAATCGCCGCAGCTGGCGGCACACCAGCACTGTAATCAAGAACGGTTAACAATTTTTTCTCCTTCAATATATTTCCCCACGATTAAATGCTATTTCCGCAGGTGAAACCTATTTAACTCCCCCACGCATGACTAGCTTCCGGGAATAAGGAAAAGCTAGATTACCTATTCTTTCTGATTTTCTACCTATCGGTGTAGATAAGTTTTCACAATGTCTGAATAAGCTTGAACACTAACTACTGAAGTCCTTCCGCAGATACAGCCCTGCTCCATTCACCACCGTTACACTAGGATCAACAAAATCCACAGAGATTTCTCCGGCCGTACTAAGAGTAAACAACCCTGTTGCTGACGGTTTTCCTGGAGTAAATAATGGAAAAACCACATCTCTTGAGAAGTGGTGTGCGTATTTTTCAGGTACCTTACCTTTTACCCCAGGTTTATTCGCTTGAACAGTAGCGTAGACGAAGTAACCAATACACGCGAGCAAAATGTAGTTGTTATCGAAGACGACATAATCTACATCAATCAGTTTACTCAGTTTATCCCATATTACTCTCTTATTAGCATCAATCATACCTAGGGTGTTTATCAACCCAGTGATATCGCTCAACTCATGAACATGAATTTTAGGGGCTTTGGCATCAGCTAACTTTTTAAGAGTGTTAAGGTCCTCTGGTGCACCATCTACTAAAGCATCAATATCCTGGGTGATGAGTGAGCTGATGCGAGTAATCACACCAGTATCTAAATGCTCGTAGGTGATGCCACCTTGTGGAATGCCATCAGCCATAGATTTCACTATTCGTTGCGCATCAGCGTGGGCACTTTCAGCAGACTTCGATGCTTGATCTGATGATTTCTTTGCAGCATCTTCCGAAGTTTTCGCGGCCTGGGCAGATACTAAAGCATTTGACTCTGCTTGCTGAGCACTTTTCGCTGAGGCCGCAGCAGCGGCCTCGTGTTCTGCTGCTTCACGGACCTTTTGGTCCATGCCAGCACGTGCTTCAATAGTTTGCCTTTTCCATTCTTCTGTGACCTGAGCGTAATTTTTGCTCTGTTGCTCCGACTTGGCAGCTGATGCAGCAGCAGTTTCTGCCACACGTCGACTATTCGCAGCTGATAGCGCATCCTCCCTGATACCCTTAGCTTTATCTACATCACTTTTGATCTCTTTCCGCAGTAGATCACCAGCAGATCCTATCGCATCCTTAGTCCTTGCCACCAGTACATCCATTTGGCGTTCCGCAGTTTGAGCATGTATTAGCGCCATACGCTCTGCTGTCTGGGCGCGCTCGGCAATCGCTTCCAGTGGAGCTATGCCGCGAGGCGTGTATCGATATTGTGTGGTCATGACATCTACTAATCGGGCTTCTCCTGCCCCTTCTGGAATGACGACTTCGAAAGGTTCCATGTCACGGAGCCCTTTACATCGCAGCTGAACCATGAGCGGCCCTGGTTCCACCTGTACAGTGGCTTTACCACGGGACAAGGTTACTTTCATAGGTGTAGTAGTTACCACTCCGTCCGACGCATCTGCAGAAGAGCGCACCCGTGGAGCATACAGCAATACATAGTCGCCTTCATGGGGAATGCCCCCAACATCGGCGAGATTGATACTTAAATTCCGCATCTTTATCACATTCCTTTCGGCTTAGTTTCATCTGATACTTCCGCAGTCCCCATATGCACAGCATCATGGGAATGCCGTATCGCTGATAGAGACGAATGCTGCGTACCGCCACGGAACCAACGCCAGTTCGCAGAATACACATCAACACGAACTTGGTATCCGGCTGTGGGAATCACCACCGGCATGAACGTCTCTAGCGTATGGTCCCGGTTATAAGGGACCTCGGTCTCGATAATGCTGGTGTGGTATTCCGTTTTCCCGTCTGGGTTGAGGATCGTGATTTTCAGGTAACAGAAGTTGCCGCCTGTATAAGTGGTCCCTACAGCACGTACTCGGGCGTTGATAGTCCATAGCCCTTTGGCGTTCAGGATAAAATCACCGGCGCCTGAAATATAGGCGTTTTTATTCGGCCCTAGTTGGGCGTCAAAAGGCACCTTACGCCAGTTATCGCTAGACCATTCGATATTGATGTTCTTCGACTGATATGCACACAGGTACCCATCGGTGTCAGAAACAAGGTCCAGCCGTTTGTTCAGGATGAGCTGTCCAGATTTCTGGGCCTCTATTTCCTCTTTCATTGGGGTGATGAGCGATTTCAGAGCCCTGCCGAAATCCCCCAACAATCCATTAATGAACCCGAACGCAGTACTCACAATTAACGCACCACCATCGCGCACTAGTTGCACAATGTCTTTCAAACCTTTCAAGATTGCTGTACCGAATCGGGTGAATATCTGCGATAGTGATTGATCACCAAGATTCAATGCAGTTTCAGCGCGTTTCCTGGCCAATGCCTTGACAGATTCCTCCGTCTGCGCAGTAATGGATTTGACCTGGGCCCCCACCACTGCATCCGTGCCCGGGGTCACCGGGTAGGTGCCGGATTCGATAAGGCTTTTATCGTCACTCATCCTCGATCACCCTCGCCGTGTCTTCGTTCCCTTCTGGTGTTTCCGGGTGGATCTCGGTTTCTAGCCGGCGCAGCAATACTTGTTTTTCCGCCATGGTGAGGTGGCTGATATCCGGGGCAGTCTGCTCAGCATCCAGGGGTTCGTCAATAGGCACCCATCTGCCGGCTGCACCCATCACCCAATCCGTATCAGGGCCAGGCGGCACGTACTTGACAGTTTGTTCTTCTGGGTGATGCCGGAAACCACAATCATAAAGACGCTGTGACCACTGCCGCATCACATCTACCGGCAACACCAACGGTGCGGTAGCGCCAGGGCCTGGCAAAGCCACCAGGGCCCATAGAGCTTGCTCCTCGGGATTCGTCATATCGCACGACGACTGAATAGGGATTCCCATATTTAGATCACTCCTAGATCGTGGATAGCTGCAGTGGCGTTTTTTACTCGGCCCAGGATTTTCTCCAAGGGGGATTCCTGGGAGGCACGATCACCGCAGGTTATTTCCCACCCCACTTGGTCACGGCTATAGCGGTACACAAGTTCTGTCACTTGCTCTACCACTACTTTGTTTTCCGGCAGCCCGATAATTGTGGCGCCCACCCGATCGCCTAGGAAGAAATGCCCTTGACCATTCTCGCCAACATGCCAGGGGGCACCATCAACAATTTTCATTTGATGGGATACCTTTTCCCGCGTTTCCCAAAAACCTTTCCGCAGTACCGCTAAGGCCGATAGGGTGTAGGCGCGATCGGAACCATCGGAGAAATATTCCCAATATTTTGACCACCCTAGAGACCTAGATCGGTCAGCGGACTTTTCCGCCATCCATGCCAACAACGTGTCCTCGTAAAACGGTTTGAGTAACGTATCAGCTATGGGGCCCAGGCTAGGGGCTGCAATAAACATGCCCAAGTAATTTCCCAGCATACTCACTGCCGCGCTGATGGCCTCATTGACGCCGTAAGTGGAGTGTCCACCGGCCACTACTTGTACCGCAGTCGCCGGCTTGTAGGAGAACTGGGCGGACTCCAGGCCGGACAACCTGCCGTCCCGATACAACACATATGGTGCACGCGGTACAGTACCTAACCAATCCGGCTTCTGATATTCCGGCACATTCGGATTGGACACCACTGTCGATTGGGTATCAATATTCCCCTTCGTCAATTGCTGTACCGTACGGACAAAACCACTAATCACATTGCCGCGCAGGGCAGTACCATCCTGACCCCAATAGCCGGACTTGTTCACGATATCCACGATGAGGCAACCATGGCGGATTCTTGCCTGTGGCCATGGCAACGGATCACCCGTGAGCCACCTCCGGCACGTCACCATCAACTGTGCATCTTCCAACTTATCCTTGGCCATCTCATGCCAATACTTCATCCGGGACGACACGATCGTCCACGGAGAAGGGTCAGCGCCAAGCGAACCCGGCGCGATTTGGATTGCCCATCGGGAGGTGTCCCACGTGTCGAGCCATGATGTGGGGTCTAACGGGTCGTTGGGTAATACCCATGCTGATCCTTCTAGCCGCCAGAGGTTTATAGCCAACGCGCATTTTAGGGCCCAGGCAGTGGGGCCCATCATGATGAATGTCCTGGGGAATTGCACCGGGGCAGGCGTAAGCGGATTGGGCCACACAAGGATGTGCTTGAGTTCTTCGTAGTCGTGGAGAGCTTGAAGCTCTAGCAGTCGAGTGCCATCTGTGTTTTTAATGATGTTGACGCTGGTGACTCTGCCACCCCAGCGGGTACCGTCCTTGTCGGATGTGATGTGGATATTTTTCACGTCCCGACTATCGAATCGGAGGATCCATGTGGATATCCAATGGTCGATAGGTAATGTAATGGTTGCCCCGCCGGTGTCGTTGAGTTTCCACTGGGTTCTGGCCTCTATGACAACTCCGGTGATGGTGCCAACATAATTCCAGTTACCATCCCAAATCCTGATGAGGGGTTTTGTTCTGCGAGCCTCGGCACGTTTCGCGCGGGTTTGCTGTCCGTGTTTCCAGGCTGCTTCAAGTTTCTCATGGGGAATATCACCAATATATGGTGGGATGATCTGCATCAGGCACCTCCTCCGTATGCTCGCTGCCAGTGCTCTACCATGCGGATTTGGCATGATGACAGGTTCGCTTCTCCGCCTTCCACTTTGACGGCTATTGCTTTTTGCGTCGTACGGGGTGGTATCGGGTAGAGGAATTCCACGCCGCCGAAACGCCCGGCGAAGTTGGAACCGTCGCTGGCCACATAGGATTCTTCCCGCGGGTGTGTGTTGATCGTGAGCGATTGGATGCGGGTGAGCGCTGGGCATTCGATCCTGCGGGGCCCGGCGCTCAGGTTCATGTCGGGGATTGTCCATTTACCCGGCCCAGTGAGTGTCCACATGGGCCAGAGCTCACAGTCTGCTGGGTTTTGCACATAAAGGGTTCCCTGACTGGTGCCACTTAGTGCAATCTCGGACACGTAGGTTTCCCCTACCCAAAACGGCATGGGTGCTCTAAGAGTGACGGTCATTTGCGACCAGCCCCAAATTCGCGGGTCCCGCTCGGATTTCGTTTGGGTTTTCTCCAGCTTCACAACATCCAGGGTTCTGGTAGAAATATCCGTCGTTACCCGGATTTGAGCAGGTCGAATATAATCGAAGCTGGCATAGAATTCCGCCTCGATTTCCGACCATGCTCTCTCATCTCCCACAATATCGAACGCCAACACGAGGTCCAAGGGTTCGATGTTATAGCTGAGGAGGGTTGCGCCGTCCTGGGATGCGCCTTGCTGCCAAATCTGTTTAAACGGTGCCTCGTCATGGAGGCCTTGAGGGTTCTTTGCCAGTTCTACGCCCTCGCGCCCCATGCCAGGACCGGATACTGTCCACAACTGCCCGTCACAACCGATAATCTCAATCAAGGCGGGAGTCTCAAACAAATCCAGTTCCGATGCCACAATCTTCTCCTTTCTTGTTATGCACCTTCGATGGCCATGACCAACTGCTTTGAGTGCATGTCTGCGCGGCGTAATCCCTCGTCGACATTGTTGGTTTCCACGTGATAGTGCACTTCAACCGTTCGTCCCTGCGCAGCCGTGGCGGGTCTGAAGGATGATGCTTTAGCTACTTCCCGGGCTAGCTGAGGCTGGGCGTTGATTTGTTCCAGCCACGGGCGAAGATGCCGTGCCGAAGCTTCACGAACTACGAACTCGCCGTTGGACAGTGTGGATAATATGGCGTCATCCATAGATCCACCAGGGCCGGTAACTAAACCACCCAAGGCGAATGCTTTGGGGTTCAGGCCACCGATCAAATCGGCGCCGACAATCTTGTCTGTGGCTATGCCCGGGTATTGGGATAGCATATCGGCCGCTATTTTCTCGGCGTTCTGTACATCCCTAGCTTTCGAGTAAGTGGATTTGCCGCGGGTATCAGATGCTTTATCACGGGTATCCATCCACTGCGAATACGCCTTAACGATAGGGATATCATCGGAAATCCCCACTAGCCCTAGGGCGTCTTTCACCTGGCCGGACACGAAATCCTTAGCGAACTTACCCAAAATTTCAGAGAAAGTTGATGGGGTGTTCGATTTCTTTTTCTTCGACCTCGTGCCGTACGAGTCAGGGTTCGACCGTGATGATTTTCGGAAATCCTTCAAATCATTAGCAGACACATCCGTCACATCGGATAAATCATCTCCCGTATATCCGCCACCATATGAGGGGTCGGAATAATCCCGGGGCGCATAATCATAATCCGAATCCACACCCCTAGAACTAGAACGGGATCCCAGAAGCGAATACGAAGGCGCATCATCATTGGAATCATAGGAAGAGCCCAGATCATAAGCATCATCGGAAGACTTTGTGCGGACCACAGCATCAATACGATCCGCATCTGTGGCAGAATCCGACTGCTGCTGATCAACGATTTCTTCCAAATCTTTATCCGCTGGTACCTCCACCTCCGTGAAGAACGCACCTGGTAAATATGCGTGCTCGGTGAACTGTGGGTCGTCAGCACCAGCAGCGGCACCACCGTATTGCCCATCGCCGCGTTCGCCGCCCATTTCTACCGCCACACCAGACGGGACAGTGAGGGCGGTATGCCCTTCCTCACCATCAGGGTCAGTACCGAACCAGCCGACCTGCAGGTCCCCGAAATCACCGCGGCCGGTATTAAAGCCCAAGTTTGATAGGGCTTTGGCTTCCATGGCAAGCGAGAACTGGTCACTCCACGCATCCAATCCCACAGCGTAACGGCTAATGGCACTTACCGCACCGGGGCCATCACCCCACTGTGTTTGCCCGTACGGCTGCCCCTCGATCTCGTGGGCGAACTCGTCCAGTTTTTGGATGGTAATACCACCGTCAGCAAACCTCCGGGGAGCTTGTGGGGTAACGTCTGTCCCATCGTAGGTGACTTTAGTGCGGGTAGTCTTTTCTACCACGTCAAAGCCCATAATGTTTGCGGTTTGAGCCAGGATCTGGGTGCTACGTTTCCGCTTTGACGGGGCCAGTGGAATGAATGCCTCGCCTTGGGTTTCGTCTTCAGCCCACACCAGGTATGAGCCGCCGGGGGCGATTTGGGCATCTTGCTTCGATAGGCGTGTGCCGCCATTAGCGTAGTGGGTTACTCCCCCGTCACCGTAGCCGGTACCAGGATCATCACCATCATTGTCATCACCGCCGGTGAGCATGTGCCACATGTGTTTAATGCCAGACCACAGGCCCATAATCAGGTCTTTACCAATCTGGACCAGCCAGCTACCAGCATTGTGGAAAGCATCAAGGATGGAATCTTTGATACCGCGTACCCATTCCATGAGGGAATTAATCCCCTTTGATGTGGCGTTCGCGGCACCAGCCCACAGTTCGTTGAACTTCTGGATAAGGTCACTAGCGAAATCCACGATCGCGTGGATGACCTGTTGGATCATGTCCGCGAAGCCGCCCACGATGCCAGCGCCGAACTCTATCACCGTGGCCACAACGTCCACACCAAGGGTAATGAACTTGGCAACAATATCCCCTACCACGCCAATGACGGTGGCGAGCACCTGCAATAAAATACCGATGAGTTCATCCAATATGGTGATGACCGGCACTACCGCCTGTACCACGGACACGAAAGCGTCCACAATGCCCACGACTGCCGGCACCAGGGAAATAATCATCGGAATTAGTGGGGTGATACATTCCACCAACAGCTCAGCAAGAATCGGAATCAACGGAGCTACTGCCTCCAGCAGAGACACGAATCCCTCGACAATGGACACCACGGCCGGCACCAGAGCAATCACCGCAGGAATCAGCGGGGTAATCACATCTACCGCGAGCTGAAGCAGCATCGGAATCAGCGGTAACACCGCCTCCAGCAAAGACCCGAACGCCTGCACTAACGTCGGGAATACCGGTGCCAGCTGGTTTAGTGCATTGAGGATCGCTTCACCTAGAATCTGGGCGACCTGCACCAATACCGGCATAATCATTGCCAGCACTGGCGACAACTGTTCAATCATCATTGAAATAAGCGGCACTACTGCCTGCGCTATCTGCGCAAACACCTCCACCAATGGTGGCAGCAACGGGGCTAGCTGCTGGATCATCTGCACCAGCGCATCACCCATCACCTGGGCCAATTGTGTGAACACCGGGGTCAGCTGCTCAATGATCGGCGTTAATTGCGTCACCAACGCCGTAATGACCGGCGCTAGGGCCTCCGCTACTTGTAGTAGTACCTGGGCCACGGACACCAGCACGGCATTGAATGCCTCACCCAGTACTGGCAACAGTGGGGACAGTGCGTCAAGGAGCTGGCCGAAAGCCTGCGCCACCGGGATTAGCGCATCTGCCAATCCTTGGCCCAGAACTGCCACTAGCGGCCCCAGGGCAGCACCCAGTTGGCCGATTACTTCACCGATTGGGGCCATCGCTGGGGCAAATGCCGCTAAACCATCCGCCAGGCCCTGCACCAGTACTTGGATTCCCGGCGCGGCCGCCTGGATGAATTCGGCGATGGCCGGCATGATAGTGCCGCCAATGGTTTGCAATGCCGTGGATAGGATTGGCATTAGTGCTGCGAGACTATCGGTCATAGCCCCGAAGAACGTCGTGAGGGCTTGTTGGCCTTCCATGGAGTTAACGAAGTTGTTGACCATTTCCAGCAACTGGCCCAATGGGCCTAAAGATGCCTGGCCGGCTGCGGACGCCACGTGAAACACGCCGGAAATAATGCCGCCGATGTTAGATAGGGTGTGCCCTAAGGTTTTGAGGGCCTCAACACCGTTTTGAACCCACTGATCGAATTGTCCATTTTGAGTTGACTGGCTGAGGAAATCCGCCAACCTAGTACCGGCCTCACCTAAGTACTGGCCTAATTGCGGTAAGTAAGCAGATCCCGCCGCACCAATGTCCACCAGTGCTTGAGCAAGTGGCCTGGCTGCCTGGTTAACGTTAGCGAACATCCCGGCGGTGTTGCCCAACATACGATCCAACCCCACCTGGGAAGACTCACTAGCTAACGCTGCGATTGTGGACCGTAAACCGGAATTGATCTCAGCAGCGATACCAGCTAAGCCGACTCTGAGAATAGGCAGCTGTGCGGTAGCTAGATCCGTGATGGACTCGCCTAAGCCGGCGAAGAGATTATCCTGTACCTCCAGGCGAAGCTCTTTCCACTGGGCACTAAGCGCCTGGATAGCAAGCACAAAAGCCTGGGCATTAGGAGACAAGTTCGCTAGCGCATCGGCAAAATCATCAGTACCACTGGTGGCTTTTTCGCCAGCTTCGGCATAGTTATCAAGCGCATCAACGAGCTGTTCCTGCGCCTGAACTACACTATCTTGCGCATCCGCCAGGTTCCGCTGCGCATCTTCTACACCACGGTAAGCGTCTTCTACCCGGCGCTGCGCATCTTCCACACCACGCTGTGCATCTTCTACACCACGGTGGGCGTCCTCTACGCCACGCTGCGCATCGGCTTCTTTTTCCGCTGCTTCCGCTACTTTTTCCTTGGCCGCAACGACCTTGTCTGACCCCTCAACACCTTTATCCGAAGCTGCCTGTGTGTCGTGGGCCAATTTGTTGTTTTTCTCCCGCATTTCGTCGAGAGACCGCAGAGATTTACGGTACGCTAAATCAGCTTCGGCAATATCCAGACGGCTGGATTCTGGGTCTTCCTGAGCTTCCCGTAGCCGCTGTTTAGCACGCGCAACTGCTAAAACTGCATCCTCTTCATTCAAGGCCGCATCTTGCAGTTGCTGCTTCATATCTTGCAGATCCCGGGCAGCGTCTTTCCTCGACTGGTTCAGATCCTGCTGAGCCTTGCGGGAATTCTTCTGGGCTTCAACAACACCACGCTCCGCATCAGCAACCTTGCGTTCCGCATCCTCTACCCGGCGGGCTGCATCTGCCACGCCACGGTGGGCGTCGTCTACTTTACGGGCGGCGTCGGCAACCCCACGGTGGGCGTCTTCTACCCGGCGTTGGGCTGTGGCGATACCACGCTCTGCGTTTTCTACCTGCCGCTGAGCGGATTTCATGGACTTATCGGTGTCAGTAGTGGCAGCCACCGCACCCTTGCCCATGGTGGAAAATGCTTTACCCACCCCGGACACTCCAATGCCGAGAGCTGCGAGCGCGCCAGCGGCTGCGCCGGCTAGGGCTGGTAGCGTAGCCAGAGCGCCGGATGCCGTCACTAGCACCTGAGTCATAGCGGCAAGCGGGCCAACAGCGCCAGTGGCAGCAACCCCGATCACACCCAATCCGACACCTCGGGCTGCAAGACCAGCCATTGCAGCACTTGCTGCCCTAGCGTGAGCAGTAATACTAGCAATCTGCGCCTGGGCAGCAGCAAGACCAGCTCTGCCAACCCTGACCGCAATCTCGGTGGTACGCCGCACTGTGAGACCAGCCAACTGGGCAGCGGCGCGGCCGATATTAGTCCTAGCCACTATTTCAACAACGCGACGTCGCACCAGCGCCGCTAACTTCGCTGATGCTGCACTAGTGTCAGCGTCGGCCTCAATCTCGGTTTTCCGGTCCCTGGCCGTTGTATCTAGCTGAGACTCAGCAGCACCAGTATCAGCATCAGCGTTGATTTCTGATTCTCTGTTACGCGCTGTGATATCCAACTGGGTTTCCGCAGCAGCAGTGTCAGCGTCGGCCTCAATCTCGGTTTTCCGGCCCCTGGCCGTTGTATCTAGCTGAGACTCAGCAGCACCAGTATCGGCATCTACGTTCAGGGTGAGGTTTTTCTTGCCCGTGATCCGGTTGATTTTCCGGCGTGCTTTGCTGGTATCCGCATCAACAGTAATGGATAATGATTCAGCATATTCCGCCAGCTCTGCTTTGACTTGTTCACGGAACTGGTCGAAATCCGGCAGTATCTCTACACCAAAGGTAGCAGCGATTCTTTCAAGTTCGGCGCGAAGACGACGGGCGAAACCTGCAAGGTTAGGCCTAATCTCTACCTTGGCGACGCCGGCGGTGTATTCAGCCATGATGGTCTCACCCCCCGTCGTCGTATCTAGCCCCTACTAGCTGGCTTAAAATATGGTCACGTTTAGCGTTCAGCCGGGTTTTACCCAAACGTTCCCTGGCGGTTTCGGGATAAGGAGCAGGATCAAGCCCCACCTGGCCTTGACTGCCCACCGCCACTAGCTGGATGAGGCGATTCTCGATTACTGCTAGCTGTTCCCGGATCGGATCCCACTCACGCAACCCTGGTCGATGGGCCGCATCATGGTCTTGATGTTCCATGGCGTACTGGGCGATATCATCGTCATCAATGACAGACGCCCAGTAGTGGGATCCTTGAGGTAACTGTTCTACCAGTTCGAGGAACGTTCGCCAGTCCCGCACTCCAATAAACCAGTCATCAATATCAATGTTGAGATATCGGTGGAAATCCCACCGTAGTTCTTTGCCCCGATGGTTAATCAGAGCAATAATGTAGAAAAATCGGTGATCTTTTCTACCAGGCCTTTGCCGTAGAAATGCTCAAAGTAGGCGACGATCACACCAAGGGCGATCATTTCGGCGTCTTCGGCATCATTGATGGCCATGATGAACCGGTTCAAATTATCCTTGAAGATCAGCCGTAAAACGTCGATACTGCTGAGCTGATCGGGGTCTTTTAAGATTTGTTCCAACCGTAGGCGATCCACGTAGGTGGGGGCTTGGATTTTTATTGCCGGGTCAAACCCGTAGTCTGCTCCCAGCACAAACGGCTTCCGGGTAAGTACCGTCCGCCGATTGCGGTTTTTTACTTCCTTAATGGGAAGGGCTTGGGCACGTTTACGGAATCGTTCGAATTGATCTTCTTCCAATTCCGTTTCTTCGTCAGGGTAGCCATCTACCTCAAAATTGGTGTCGTCTGCAGCGTCATCATAGTCGTCGTAGTCGATAGGGGTCGAGCTGCGCGATGGTTGTCTGCGTGGTTGTCGTTTACGGTTCTGGCTTGCCATGGGTGTTTTCCTTTCCTGGAATATGGATGAGGACAGAGAAGGCCAGGTATTACGCCTGGCCTTCATACTGGTCGATGAGTAGGTTTTACTGCTTTGTGACTTCTACTGTCTTGGGGAAACCACCACCAGTGAGGCCGGTAGCAATCACAGTTGGCTCGGCGGAAACCTTGGTGATAGTAAACCCCGCATCCACGGTGCCGCCGACTGTGGCTTCGTTTTCTCCCGAGGCACGAATAGCTGCCTGAATAGCGGCAGCGGTTGCATTGTGCTCAATGGTAGCGGTCATTTTGCCGTTGATGCTGATCGTGTACGTGCCGCCCGTAGCTCCCTTCACGGAATACTTGAAGCTATCATTCAGCAGTTTTTGGACGCCCGTAACGCCCATCTTCTGGGCTAGCTCAGGGGTGAACCCCGGGCCGGTGATGCCGAAGCCAAAGAGCGCACCATAGGCGGGGTCCTCCTTAGCCGCCAGTGTCAATGGGTACGTCAGTGCGTTAGTTTGCGTAACGGATTGTTTGCCGCGCTTCTCGACGGTGACCTTCGGGAAAATCCAATACGGGTAGATTTCGTTTTCAGGTTCACCATCATAACCAATGATGATCGAAGAGTATTCTTTCATCTTGGCAGCGCGGCGTTTTTTCGCGTAATACGATCCGTTCTTGTACTCGCCAGTGCCCAGATCGTAGTACATTTCTAGCGTGCGGCGGCGGGCTTCTTGCGGGGTGAAGTCGATATTGAAGGTTTCTTCAGTGATGAAATCCCTGCGGCGGCCGCGGGAACCGTAGCCTTCCGGACCTTCGACTTTCATGTCTGGGGCAAGATCCACGCCGGATTTTTGTTCGATTTCACCAGCAGTCCACCATTCAGAGCCGAGTTCTTTCAGCTTGCCGTTTTCAGTGAGTTCTTCAGGAATCGGTGCCCCGTAGTCAGCGAGAAGAACAACCATGTTGATAGCGGCAAATACTAGACTATCGTCTTTGTCTTTGAGCGTATAGAAATCAGTAGTAGTCACGCTCTATCTACCTTTCTCCCACCATATTAAGCGGGTACAGGAAATCCCCCATTCCTTATGGTTTGGGGGATGAGGGTTTGAGTTAGGCTATTTTTATCGGGGCCTGCGGATAGCAAACGTGAACAATGCCTTTACATATCGGTCTTCGGGATTTACCCATACCGGCATGGTTGGCCCTTGCACTTCGGACACGTCAATGATGCGTACTGTACGGGAGAACTCTTCCGCCTGATTATCCAGCATCCATGCCCGAATATGTCGCAGCAGATCATTGGAAACATCACGCCGCTTTGATACCACACCAATCTCAATGATTGGTTTATCAACCTGGTCAGCTACTGCTGCGACCCCACCGATGCGCTGGATCACGATCAATGGATGCTGGCGGATGATTTTTTCGTAGTCCGCAGGAATCCATGTACACACTTGCGGTGCGGGATCACACTCCACAGCAAAGGCATCCAACAGTTCGCAAATAATGTTTTCGGCATCAGGCCATGGGCGAATCCCTTCCGGGAATTTCATTTTCATCACCTACTTTCTATATTTTCACTGCTTCTACTACTCGGTGTAACGCCCGGTTAGGAGCGATCCTTCGAGGTGGTTTCCTGCGACGCGGAGGCTTGGGAACCGGCGGGTTTGTCATGTGGCCGAAAAACACCGGCACACCATACGGGCTTTCCACTGATAACGTAGCCACCCACCGTGGATCTCCCATCGGATAGGGGCGTGCTATTTCCACATCAACGACAGAAGATGCCGCTAACCGGCCGGTGTTTTTCGGGGCAGATGATTCATACAGGGCTTGCGCCAAATACCCAGCTTCAAACATGATGGCTTCTACTTCTGGGCCAGTTAGATATCCCTGCATCTTGCATGGCTCAAAATTCATCTACCCCATCACCGCCTCACACAACGCCACCGTCCCCATGGTCACGTTTTCCCGGCGTGGGTGCTCCCACACTTGGATTTCCGTCACTGTTAATGTCCTGTCGAATGGGGTTGTAATGATGTCTTTTGGTTGCAGTTTAGGCGTTTGCCTGCGGAAATACACCGCAGGTTGGGTAGTCACAATCGTTTTATGGTCATGGTCAACCGTAACCCCTGCCCACCCAATCCGGGCGCCTGTAATCTCCCAAGGTGGGGATGGTTCACCGATCGGATCACCGTGCCGGTCTATCTTGGGTGGGCGTCGTACCGTGATCGTGGCCATAGCATCACCACCCTTCGGCAGTGATGTTACGGAATTCTCCCACACCAATAGCGTTTTCGATAAGGTCACGTTCTTGACCAGTGAGATAAAAATTCCCCTCACCGTTAGCGAATCGCAGAGTGCTGCTGAATGGGCCACCAGTGTCGGTGATTTCCGAAGCCCCATCATGCGTATCAGCGATAAGCGAGCGCCTCACCATAGCGCAGGACACCATTTTCAGCACACCCGCTTGATGTTCACTGGGGGCATCGGGGATGAGGGGAAACTTCGCCCTCAACCACACTGCGGCATCTTCCAGCAGCGTATCGACGACCTTATCAGGAAGATCAGGTGGAAACGCTGGCCACCGGTCTTTCAAATCCGCCGCGGCTGCATACGACATTAGGCACCTAATCCGGTGAGCCGCACCATGGCCATGGGGTCGGTCACCACATGCTCTAGTACCGCCTTAACCTTGGTCCAGGTCAGGTCACGTGCTTCGTCCCGCCAAGTAGCGGTACTAATTGGTTCTTCCATGCCGATCGTGCCCACTTGCCCTTCGGCAACTAACAGGCCCTCGCCTGGGGTGGCCAGTGGGGAGGAAATCACTTCCAGCCCCTGGGACTTTAGGAACGCATCCTGGGCGTCGTTAGTGTCAAACGTGTTAGCAAGTTGCAGTGCGTCATCGGTGTGGAGGACTAACAAGTTATAGAGGTAACCCATTTGGGTTTTCTCGCCGGCGGCTAGGGCCGCGTTGAGCTCTGCCCGGATAGACTTCGCTGCGGTCTGCTTGAGCTTTTCAGTTTTGTTCATGCTGACCCAGCCGGAAGATTCGACCTTGGGGATATAGGACCCGTATTCCTGGATGGCCTTCTTAATAGCGAGCATGCCATTGTTGTCCACATCGAACACCATGGTGTTCGAAATTCGCTGGGCTCGGCGCTGTAATAGCGCCATGTCGTTTCGGGCTTTCGCCTCGTCAGTGATGGAGAATTTACCACCGACCTTTTTCACCTGAGCCACTTTGGGCTCACCAGGAGTGGCGTCCAGCTCCGGGTATTCACCACCCGGGGCGATGATACCGGTGTGGTCATCTGCTAACACCTGGTTTTCGGTATTGACTTCGTATAGGATAGCGCCGCCCTGAGCATCACTATGGCCAAAAAGGCGGTCAGTGAACATCTTCAAGGCAGTAATGTCCGCAATGTATTTAGAGATTCGTGCTGGTTCTTGCAGCATCAAATCCACTGTGATGGCCCCGTTGGCTACCGTGGGGGCGGCGCCCGGGTAAAAACCAGAATTTTTCATAGTCGTTATTCCTTCGTTCGTTTTATAGCAGTGCGATAGTTACGGGCTTGTCCGCAGCAGCGGCTTTCGTGAGAGCAATGGCCACAACAGGCCCAGTGCCGGCGGTAGCCGCTTTACCGCCGGCTGCGGTGGAAATCTTAGCGCCAGCAGCAATCGCGCCGGCAGCAATAGCATCGAGCACATACCCGGTACGGTAGATGGTTACGTAGTCATCTTTGGCCACGTCCGCGACAACCACACCGAATGGGATAGCATCCGCGCCAGCAACATCGACGACCGGGTTCCGGCCATCCATTTCCCCAGAGACCACGACGAAACTACCTGCGGGGATCGCCTTTGCGGCTTTAGCAGTAACATCGCTGCCGGGACTGTAGTGCCGTTTAGTCACATTCATAATAGTTCTCCTTGATTATCCGGTTTATTTCGGTTTATTTTTCGGCTCGAAGGGCTGCCGGAATCCACGATTCCGGGTACGCCGCATCTTCTACTTGGCTCGGGGTTCCCTGCCCTGATTGCAGCCCTTGCCGAGGGCGTTGCGATGGTGGTGGGGTGCCCTCCGTAGGATCCCCGTACAGGGTCTGGAGGCGCTTAGCACGCTCGGTGATTTCCTCTTTCGTGCCAGTACCTAGAAGCGGTAAATCTTCCGTCTTAATCCCATGCGCAGCGGCTACTTCCAACAAGGTGTTTGTTGTCCGCTCCTGCGCTAGCTGCTGTTGCGCAGCCGCTAATTTTTCCTGCATGAGTTGAAGTTCCGTCTTTTGGGAATCCTCATGTTGTTTCCATTTATCAGCCGCGGCCTGCACAGCATCCCGTTCTTGGCGGGTTTTCTCCAGTGCCGCCAGGGCCTGCTCCAAGGTCATCTCCGACTGCAAGGCAGCGTCTTGTGATGGTGTTTGGCTGGTATCCGGGGTGGTGTCCTCTAGGCTAGTGTCTTGTTCATCCTGGGGCTCGGCGCTAGTAGCGTCTTGCATAGTTGCCTCCTTTTAGATTGTGTGAAATGCGAATAGTCAGGGTGGTCATGAATAAACCCCACCAAGCCGGTGGGGTTAGTTCATAGGGATGGGGAGCATGGGGTCAATCCTGGTAAACCCTAGTGTTCTGCGGATAAAGTCAATGCCCTTAGGGAGAACATACGTGGTGTACGACACTTTCTCTTCCCCGTTCGGCTGCTCATAGCGGTGGGCTTTGACCTCGAAGTAGCTCATATGCCGCTGGTAGGGGGTGTTGCGCATAGCGCCGCGAGGAATCAACACACCTCGGTTACGCAGTTCACGGAACAGCCAGTTTTGGCCCACCCCAAGCATCTTCGCTACCACACCCATGCTGTAGGATCCAGACGCATCAATGAAGCAATCATAGGCGTCTGCTTTGGGCTGCATTTTCTTGTTTGCTGCCTCCAGCGCCAGGCGCTCGGTTTCGGCGTTCAGCAACATTTGTGCCATCTCCAGACGAGTGATCTGGGAAGGATCAAATGCTGGACGGGCGGCAAGCCGACGCTCCATGTCAGTAAATGCTTTAACAAGCTGCTTCTTGAACTGACGAACCACCACGGTGTTACGCATATAGGTCATAAGCAACATGGCATGCTCACGATTCAGCACGGCAATAGTTGTTGATTTAGCGAACCCTCCTTGAGGAAGCGGTGACCCCTTCCGCGTTTCAAACGCGAGTGGGCCAAACTCTTCAAAATCAGGCTGATTCTTACGAAGCAGCTCTAAAACATTCTTATGCTGAACCTGCGTTCCTTCAGCAATAACAAGTGATGTAGTCGTCAACTCCCCCTCGGGGGTTTGCCGAACGATCATGGTATAGTCATTATTTGGTTCTTGGTTAAACATCAGGAATCATCCTTTCTTATACAAAAACCCGCGTGCCCCTATATGGAGCATGCGGGTTAAAAAATGGTTTAGTGCTCGGACTAAGCAGGCACAGCAGGTAACGGAGCGTCTGGCACATAAGTGATTTCTTCACCAGACCGGGGCACACAGAACGTCGCCTTATAACGCAACTTCTTAACAGACTCAAAAATTTTCCGCTGCAATTCCTCTTCCTCATCAGGAACAAAAATCAAAGTATCAAGTACAGGCCCATAAGCACTATCTCCATAATCCATGGAAATAAGAACACCATCTACAGTCCGAACATCATACGCTTCTGGATCATCATTGTAAGCAATAGTATTCTCTGTATATGGCTCTTGCAATAAAAGATTGACCACTTCCACTATGGGAGCATCTGATAAAACATACAAGCTCATTATGTGAATTCCTCTTCTTCCCCATTATGATTAATGTAAATTATTCTATCAAACTCGGAAAATCTTGGACCACCCAAGTTCTTTTTAATGTCAGCTCTCACCTGCTCATCTGTAAGCTGCAGCCTAGCCCCATCAATAACAACCTGAATTTTTATAGGCATAAGACTTGCAAAATTCTTTTTCGCCTCACGCATATTGTTGTAAATGGTATTTTTCCCGCCACCATCAGGGGCTTTCATCTCCGTAATAACGCCATCAAGAACAATATCGGGTGAGGTCTTTTTCTCCTCCTCGCCTAGTCGCCGGATTCGAATTTCATGCCCATGTTTCAGCAATGTGATAATGGTGCCCCATTCATGAGTTGCCGGGTTTGTAGCCCCTTCTTCAGCTGATAACCGGTACAGCCAATCAGGGTTTTCCCCGAACGCTTCCCGCACTTCGGGCGGAATGTAAACCTTTTCCCTTCTTTCTTCAAAGTCAAGCGTCACCCCTTCACCAGGCATGTCCTTACGAATCTCACTGGGCGACGTGTCAGGCCCAGCCTTTTCCAGGTCGGCCTTTAGCGCCGAGTATTTTTCCGGGTCGGCTTTTATCGCGTCGGCATATCGTTTATTGAATCTATCCCGAGGCTGGTCAAGACCCGCATCTAGCTCTTCTTGCGTTGGCTGAAAAGTTGCGTCATCCCATAGATCTTTCAGGTCGTGGTATTGCTGCTCACCATTCCAGGACGCTCCCTTAACAACGAGGACTGCTATGCAATCGCAGTGGTCATGATATTTCTCTCCTTCCCGCCGGGATCCCGAAACATATGTATGGCCCCCGGTAGCGCCCGGATTCCGGTAATGAACTTGGCGTGGCCGTACTTCCCTGGGCTTGCCTGTTGTCACCACGGTATCTTCGGAATATACCGGGCCGCGGGATGCCAGCATCGCGCAAAAAGCACAGCTCTCAGCCCCAGTTAAAACCCTGGCCCACCCCAACACCTTGCCACCAGGCTTGGTGCTAGCTGGTTCTGCCTTACTGGCCTTTTTCCCAGACTCACGATTATCATCTCCCGCCTTCCTGCCGTCGCTGGTGTGTTCCACTATCACCTTGGGTTGGCCATCCGACCCAGTGTTATCTTCCACTGTCACCCGTGGACGTTTCCGCGACGACGCCACACGCACCCGTCCCTGGGCCGCGGTATCAACCACCACATCACGACCAGCTGCACGCGCATGCCGCACTGCCCCAGCAGCTACCCGGCGCGATACCTTGGCCACAGCAGCAGGGTCGGCGGGATTAGCGGGGAAGGCCGCTACTTTTTCCAGCAGGGCGCGTTGTGCATCTTTTGAATATGATTCGATATCGCCAGGTATCGGATCTTTTTTCGGGTTCCATCCTAGGGCGCGCAGGAGCATCTTCCAGGCTGCGTTAGGCTGGTATGGCCGCATAGGTGCCACGTCTATCTCCATGCCTCGTGCGCGCATATCTTCGGTCATGGTTTGGGCTGCGGAGTGGTAGAACGCTTTCCTGGCTTTATGGATGAGCGGCAGCAGCGCGGTCACTAGGTCCCAGAGTGCCTCAATCGTGGTGGGGATTGTTTGGTCTTCGATCAGCTTATATATCTGGTCTCTAAGCCACAGGGCGGTTTCCTGGTCTCGGGAGTGCTGGTTTTCGATGCTCACAACCCACCCCCTTGTGGTTTTGCTATGTCACTTCAGGCATGGGCTGGAATTCATCTCCTTGTGTAGATGGGTAGCCATACTTGGTAAGGATCCGCTGGATTTTCTCCTCTGTGAACCCGGGGATGTCTTCCAGGAGTGCTTCCGCTGGTATGCCGAGCATGGTGGCGAGTTTCCCGAGCGCATCGACAGTTTGAGCAAACGACCTTGCTGTGGTGTCTTTCCATTTCACTTCGCCGGCGAAGTCAGCGGCTGAATCGGCATCGCCGTCCATGTGTCCGCACAGCCGTAATAGTTGTTCGTAGGATTCGCCGAGGCTCGTTTGAATTTCGGAGGCTTTTCGGTCTTTGGCTGATTCCATGGCTGCCAGGCCATCGGCGCTGATGTTGCTGATGGCGTTCGCACCTAGGGATTGCGCTGGAACCTGGGCGATCGCGGCCAGGTCCCGTATGGTCGCTTGTTTGGAGTCAATGTACCGGGTTAGGTCGGTTTCCTCGAACTGACCGGCTTTTGTTTTGGTGCCGTCCGCGTTGATGAACCAGACATCGTTCGCTTTCATGCGGATCCCTTCGAGTTCATCTTTGGGGGCCCATCCGATGACGTATCGTTGTTTGAAAGCGGCATAATATTGGGCGATGCCCATTTCGTAGCTGGTTCTGTCGATTCGATCTTGGAGTGATAGGAGCGGCTCGATGATGCCGCCGTGTTCCTCACCGTCTAGTAGCCAGCGGTCCCGGAAGCGGACGACTGGTGGCACCCCAGCGCCGTGAGGACGGGCCTCGATGATCTGGAGGTTGATGGTGTTGTTCCACGTTTCGGAAACCCATTCCGCTGGGTTCTTGGGTGCGTGACGTGCCCCAATGTAGTAGATGTAGTTTTCGTCTATGAGCCGCATCCTAGCCCCCCGGATTTCTAGGGCAAGAATAGGCCATTCTGAAGTGAGCCCGTATTCGCCTGGCCAGGCTCTTGATTCCCCATAGTAGGCGGTCATCATGCGGGGAGAAACCCCAGTGATAAGCGGTGCGGATGCTTGGCCGGGGAAAGCACCCCGATCGACTACGGCATAGGATGTGCCGTATTTGAGGGCCGCCCGGGTGATTCCGGTTTGAGCAGCGTCCATCGCGTTGCGTTGCCAGTGCTCCCACAGTGGGGATTGCTCGTAGTTGCCGCTGAAATAGTTTTCGATCTTCATCGACTGGGCGAATGTATCCAGCACTAGAGGGAGGAATGGGACTTGGGAGTCTTGGGCGATCTGGATATGGCGGGCATACCTGCCGCCTGGTGTCGACTTCTCGTTTAGGACCGTGAACCGGCCGGCCGCGTATTTCCGGGTCCAGGGCAGCATCGCCATATGGATCTTGTTGTTCCTGGCGTATTCGTATGCGTGTTGGGACAGGAGCCCTCGGACGCCATCGAGTACTGCCCGGTTCGACATTTTCATTACACAAACACCGCCCTTCCGTCATAGTGGGTATCTGGTTGGTTATCCAACCATTTTCGGCGCACCATGCGTGCCCCGATTAGGCAAACCGCTGCATCAATCTTTTTCGCTGAGGTTGGGGATTCTTTCCGCACGGATATCCCGTAGCGGTTTTCCGCCCGGTAGCAGTTGCGTAGGTGGTCTGTGAGGATTATGGAGCCGTCGTAGGTGAATCCGTGCTCAATGATTTCTCTTTCTGTTAGTTCGCATGCCCGGGTGAACTCAAAGTTTTTGCTGCGCATGTCCCAGGCGATTGGCTCTGGGTTTGCCCCAGATGGTACCGCCCACAGTTCTAGTTGGTCTTTGTAGCATTCTGGCCAGGTAATCTTCGTGAAGGATTCCCATTCACGCACGTCAGCGAAGAAAGCTTTCACTGTCCACGTGTCAAACGCCTGGGCGACACGGGCTGTGACGGCTTCAACATCAACTGTTTTCTTCTCTGCTTGGGAAACGTGGCTGTTACCAGGATCCCACGCCCCGATGAGGAACACGTGCCCGTCGGAAACCCGGCACCCCACCAGGGCTGTTGTGTCGCGGGTGAGCGAGCCGTCAAAGAACATGACGATCTCTTCACCAGGCTCCACCTGGATATCCGGCATTGCCATGAGCGCTAGGTCCTTGGGGTCGATCCACGCATCAACGGACGCCACTGGCCAGTTCAGGTACTTACGTTTCGAGTCATCCGGTTTAGCACTGTGCGTCCAAATTCGGGTCATGATGGCGTCGATATCAACCCATGGGCAGTCCCCATACACGGACTCCAGCCCGGCGCGGAGCGATGCCGCATCGGCTAGGTTGGTTTCTGGTGGGGCTTGGATGATATCCATGAGGATCTGTTTTTCATTCTTGGATAGGCCTTTCTCTTGGTTGCACCAGTCGAGAAACGTGTGCTCCCCCACGGTGTTTTTCCCCGGTTTCCAGGCGTTCAGGGTGCCTAGCATACGGGAACCGGATTTAGTTAAGTTGTCGGCCAAGGTGCTGTATAGCTCACCGCCGCCTTTAGCTGGGGTCCAGTGCTCTAATTCGTCGCCAATGATAAAGGTCGCCTCCGCACCCTCCTGGGTGGCAGCAGATGATGTGATGACTTCTAGTTTGCCTTCGGGGGCAACGTTGATTTTCGTGATGCCGGGGTCAATGTCGTAATCGCGGTGCAGCTCGATCGCTGTCTTCTTGTTAGCCATCGCCCTGATATGTCTCATCGTGTTGTCTGTTTGCGACTCAGAAACCGCGGCTATTTGCACCCACGGCATTGCCACAGGTTTGCCAATGCAGCCGCCGAGCACCTGGGGGTCAAACCTTTCCAGCCTGACGGGGGCAAGCAGCTCAATGAGCGCCATAGCAGCAGCGAATGGCGACTTGCCGGATCCCTTAGCTAGACGACGGAACGCACTGTAGAACAACCATTTTCCATCTGGGCCAACAGCGTAAAACCACAAAACGAACCTGGCCTGGCGATTGGTGAATTTCCAGGGTTTCCCGGCGCGAATCCCGTTCGGGTGCTTCAGATATTTCGCGGCCCATCCTAGCGCCTCCCAGCCGAGTGTTAAATCGGGAACTCCCGGGGGGAGCGTGTCGAGGCGCTCCTCCGGGGGAATCATCATGCTAGATCAGCCCTGTACTGTTCCATGATCGACACGGTGGCTTCCTTCGCCTCATCCACTATCTTCGGGGTGGTGAGTTCTACGCGCAGTCGGCGGCGCGCCCCCTCGGTGGTCATCAGGGCATCAGCGCGGGAGAAGATCACATCCATCATCCCAGCACGGGCGCCAGTCGGGGAACTTAGCTCCTGGGTGATAAGCCAGCACACTAAGCGGGCTTCCTGCCAGTCGCTTTCCTGATAGAACTGTGCCTGGCCGGATCGCTTCAGGGAGCGGAACCACTGTTTCGCATACGGGTGCCACGCCCGGTCCTCTGCGGGAGGTTTCACTACCTGCTGTCCCATGGCCACCACCACAGCGGGAGCATCAGCCTCTGGTTTGTTCCGTCGCCTACGCTGGTCGCTGCGCTTCGGTACTGGGCCACGCACCATGACAACCACCTCCTGTTCACTTACCGTTCGGGGACACGCCCCTCTCGCTGCAGCGCGGCAGCTACTCGAACCGCGGGGGCCAGATCAACAAGGCCGCCCATGCGGTAAATATCTTCTGTTGTCCGAATGAACCGAGCCCGGGAATAGATTTCCACGCAGCCGCGCCGACGCCCCGGCCCTTCTGGGAGGAGCCCGAAAATATGCAAACCGCGCCGGGAGATCGACCGCTCTACAACGGCACCGGGCACCGCCCGGATAATCTCGACAGCCCAGTCGGCTACCTTGCCGCGCCGGTTGATGCAGTGGTCAAGGTCGATACAGGCTAGGCCGCCGCCCAGCATGACGCCGTGCGGACCATCCCGAACCTCGGTGTGGACGGTCCAGGTTTCCGGCTTAGTGGTTGACGCAGGGGAGCCCGTAGGCGTGATGGGGCGTTTACCGTCAGCAGCCGTCCACCGGGGCAGTTCACGCATCCGGGCCGGCAGCTGCTCACGCCGACGCCGACGGTACGCCTTCTGCCTGCATGCGGACGAGCAAAACCGCGGGGAGCGTCCCCGTGTAGGGATCTCTAGCCGGGCTTCGCACACCTCACACGCCAATCTCATAATCTGTATTTTACCACAAGCGTTACGATATACCTAGTACTAGCTTGGCATATTTACCCTTTCTGGTCGCCAACGACTAGGGGGGTGGGCAATCAAGGAAATGGTGACCCACGCCATAATGCAAAGCCGCAGGTCACAGCCCCAACACGCACCGCCAACCAATACCCAAAACCAAGAAAACTATCCTGACCAGCAGAAACCCTGAAACCCGTACACAGCCGGGGGCCGTATGTGTGCCGTACCAGGGACCGGCCGACGGCGGGGTACCCCCCACCCCACGTGGCATAGGTCACCTATTTCAGGCCGGGGTGGCGGGTAGCAAACCGGTCATACAGCCGGCGGCGGGCCACACGCCTACTGACCCCCCGGGCCGCTTCGCGCCGGGACTTTTCCGCATGGCAACTAGCGCATAGCCACTGGAGGTTATCGAGCCCATCGGCGCCGCCCTCAGCGACCGGAACGATGTGGTCCAACTCTAGACCGTCTCGCCCCGCTGGTTCGGCACCACACTGGGCACACCAGTAAGGAAGGCGATGTTTTGCTAATCGGCGTAGGCGTTTCCACTCAGCCGCGGTTGTGCGCGACGACCCGTTACGCCACACTATCAGCACCGCCTTGCGACGGGCGGACGATGGCAGCGATCGCCCATGCCAGCGCCTGTTCTAGGTGCGTGATGGCTAGCTCACGCTCACGACAGTCCGGTGCGATCGCCGCCACACGATGCGCCGCCGCCTGCATGCTTGCCCTTACTTTGATGCAGTCTTCGCACTGATCGGCGGTGCCTTCGTGATACCGGAAGCGACGGTCAATCTCCTGCTGGATGGTAGTTGCTTCTGATCCCATGATCCCCTCCTCCCCAACCCTATGCATGACTAAACCCCTAGGTGTTTACCCAGGGGTTCCGAACGCCAGTTTACACCAACACCTGTCCCACACCAAAGGATAGCGCACCGCGCATCGCCCCGGCACGCGCCAGCACATCATCCAGCCGTACCAGCGTGCCGCCATCATCGTCCTTTGTGGTGGCCACTTTCCCCGCCTGCGCCCACCGATAAACAGTCGTGCGCGACACCGGGGCCCCAGCCTGCTTAGCCCACGCCGCTGCTACCTGGCACGTCGCCCACGCCGGTGGGGTTGGTTCCTCTCCTCCACTGTCGGGCTCCACCACAGCCGCCACCATACGCGCCTGGGCGATAACCTCCTCAGCCATCATCTCACCCCACGGCGCACCATCTGCCACATCCAGATACCGCTGCAACCAAGCGGAAGTAGCCGTAATCCCCTCAGGCACCGGGCCCACAACACCATCACCACACGCCAACACCTCCGATGCCCAGAACTCCAACAGGCATTCTGTCTGAACCAGAAGATCCAGCACCGTGAGGTTCACAGGGGGTTTTGAGTAACACACCGCGCGCCCCGGGGTATCAGTGGTACTACTCCCGCGGTGAAAGGTCAGAAGTTCCTCCAGCCCGTCACCATCCTTCTCTAATGAGTACAGGGACCTTCCTAACTCATGAAGCAGATAATCATCCACCTTCAATCCTTCCTCTCTTTTAAATTAGGTCATCCCGCAATAGGGTTGCAGTTTACTCACCACCCCAGACGCCTAACGACCCAACCCCGACCCGACCCGGCAAACCCAGATCCGTCACCCCATCTTCCTGGTCTTGATCTAGGTCTGGACCAGATTCGGACCAGGTTTTACCATTTCGTTATAAATTAGGGTAAAAGAAAACCCGGGCTGGACCCGGGCCCTTCTAGGTGCACATATGCACCGCTATTGGCAAAATTTGGTAAATCTTCCTATCCTAAAAGCAGCTCATCCACCATGCGTGGAAGGAGTATCCGAGTCCGTTTGCTTGCAAGCGGCCTCTGCTTTATCTTTATCGCGGCCAACAAGAAGACATCTAACAACAGTCGCGGCACGCTTCCACCCGTGGCTATCGCATGGCTAAACACCAACCCACCTGACCGCACGCACGCCGACTACCCGCCCCAGCCCTGCTGAAGCGGGTAACCAACGCCTCCTGCACCACCTACCTTTCTTGAACGCTCAAGCCATCAGCTTCTTACTTCCGCTTCCCGCGCTTACGCCACCGCCGCCCACGACGCCGCAACTTACCTGGCTGACTGTCATGATTCCCACTCGGCATGCCCAGCGCGTTACCATTCCGCCTCCGCTCCTCCAAAGGCGGCCCCGGAGGGTTCTTCTCTCCCATTACTGCCGCTTCCGCGGCAGTCGGCGACGCGCCCATATCATTACTGTCTTCGGGGTCATCCGCGAAATCCATCATCCCCGACGGCGCCCACCCCGCCGGGGGTTCCTCCCCGGAAACCCAATCAGGCGCCGCCTCTAGCGGATCATCAAACCCCTGTACGGGACCAGCGACCGCACTGGGCACTTGCGGCACCGCATCATAACGCCTAGCGGCCTTAGGCTCATCCGCCTGAGCAGCCTTGCTTTGCTGTGGGGATTGCCGTTTAGCGCGCCGGGATCGCTCTTGCTCTTGCCTCTGCTGTGCCTGCTTCTTACGCTCGTCCTTAGAAACCACATGAATGCCGTGGTCTTTTGCGTACCGTGACTCATTAATGAAAGCAATGCTGTGTTTATTGTAATGTACTTCCTCAGGCGTGGGCGGGTCCCGAAGCTCCTTAACCTCACCCGCGCCACGAGCACTATTACACGAATAACAAGCAACCACTAGTGTTTCCGGCGTCGAATCCCGGTGACCGTTAAGCGAATCATAAGTACCCCGCCGGCCGCTCCTCCGGTCACGCCAATCCACACTTCCCCCACACCACCGGCACTGATCCCCATCACGAATCCTCACCTTCATCAGCAAATCAACATTGTGCTTATCCCGATTGCGACGCCGGTCCAACTCAACTTCTTCCCTCGATCGCATGTGGAAAAGCTCCCGATCATCAACCAGCCGAAGCGCCGGATACCCCTCAGGACCTTCCTCCTGGAAAAGCAACCCTGCACCGCACAACATCTCCAGCATGATGTCTTCCCTCCCCGGCGCGACCTGATAGAGCGACCCGTACCCAATCCAGTAGTCTGTCATGTGCGCTGCCGCGATGATTGCAAGTTGCGCTAGCGCACCAACGGCTTCGTTCTTCAGCTGGTGATTCCCCTTACATACTTCCAGCAGTCGAATCATAAGCGGGTGGGTAATAAGAGTATCTCCCATACGGAGCCAAGGCATAATTTTCACCTTTCTTTTTAAATCTCAAAAATATAAACGCGCGCAACACAAACCATCACGCGCGTTCCTGTTGTGCTGCGCCTAGGCAGCGGGTTTACGCGCACTCACCCGCCGGCGTACGGGCTGGTTCTGCCTAGCTGCCCGAGCCGCCCGCGAGTGGCCCTGATAGCAGCGGTGGCAAAGCCCTTCTCCCATGTGGCGCTGTTTATATCGATACGGTGTATGACAGCACCGCATCCGCGCATGAGCCGCCACCAGGGCCTGCGGGTCCATAGGCCCACCACACCACCGGCAATACAGCTGATACGGGTCATTGCTGGTCAGTGATTGGGGGCGATCCGAATAACGTCCGGCAACCACGCCGGCAACCCGCACCCCACGCCACTCACAGTCCGATAGCATCCGCTCACAAGCCTCAAGCAGAGGACACTGCGCACATAGCAACTTGGCCTGCTGGTGGCGCTTCCGCATACGTGCTACCGGCTCACCCGGGGCCGATGGGTCCCACAGGCTCGGCGCGTCACGGGTCGCCTGCATATCACGCTGCTGGCAGATACCCAGCTCGGCATCACCACCACACGGCAACATCCCACCGGTCACACCGCACCCCCAGTCGGATTCGCACGCAACCGCCGAACCTTCGCCCCCTGGGGCTTTGCCCTTGGCCCATCAATCACCGTGGCGTACTCGAACCCATCACCATCACGCACCACAGCTTCCGCCCCAGCGTTAGACCCTTCTGGGGTCGCGCCGGGGAGCCCCGGGAGGGGCTCTTGAACGCCGCGGTCAGCAGGCACGAAGGAATATGACTCGAACATATCCTTCAGTGCGACATACACCCTGGCGCGGTGGCGTTGGGGTGTGAGCGGCACCGGGATAATATCTGTATCAAACTGGTGTGCCGCAGCACCCAGCGCGGCAGCCTGGGCGGCAGTGAACATGATTGGCGCCGCATCTTGATATGCCTCCCCAGCGGGGCCTTTTGTGCGCGCTTTTGCCTCAGCGCGCACCCGGTCGAACAACTGTGCTACATCTGTGGTGAAAGCCGAGTCGGCCCGGGCCGCGGTCACCTCCGTCAGGTCACCGCAGGTGCCGGAAAGGTCCTGAAGTTGGACTTCCTCGTCACGGATGAAGATAGCGGCGCGGGCGTCGTCTTCTTCCTTATCCGGCTTGAGCTTTAAGAAAAGCTTGGCGCTAGCTGTGGTGATCTCTACCACTCGGTGAGCCTCTTCCACATTATCGAAATAAGCGCCCGCATAGGCTTGGACCACCTGTTGGGGATTCGCGGCAACCACCAGCAGGCTACCGCTTTGGGTGATAAGACGCACTACATCATAGATTTCTGGTTTACGCTCCGTCACCCCGACCACCGCCCGGATAGCACGCTGCAACTCCCGAACATCAACCACGATCTTCGACCGGGCCGGCATCTTCTCAGGCATGTTCGCTCCCGGATCCAGCATCGGCGCCAGCACCGCCAGACTCATCGACGATTTCCCGCAGCTTGGCGGTCACCGCACCCATACGGGTAATCAGCTCACCCAAAGCTTTCGCGGGGACACTGGAGCTACTGGACTGGGCCGCAGCTTTGGTAACGCCTACAACCCCTTCCTGGGCAGCTTCCACCAATTCGCAGAGCTCATCCCAATCACGGGAATGTATCGCATCGGACAGCTGCTTTTCCAGCTGGCGGTTTTCGATGCGCAACGCCTGCCTGTCTTTATTCACCCGATCCAGCTCAGTGTGCAGCTTATTGATCCGGTCCGTGGTATCCACCGCCTTATGCAGCGCATCCAACGATGCCGAGCGTTCCATCAGCTTTTTGATCATGTCCTGCTGCCACGCCATAGTGCGTTCCATACCGCTCCAGGCGCCGTTGAGGCTTTGCAGCAACTCCTGATCTAATCTTGGCGCAGCCATACCGCCACCCCCTCCTTTCGGATCATGGCAGCTTCCCGGATAGCATCAAGGAAAGGCTGATCCAGGGCCTGAATTTCAGGCGTGAGCTCCTCAAAAGGCACCAGCGCGGGGTGTTCCGGCCGGGCAGCAGACGCCCAAGACGCCCACGCATCATGTACATCCTCCAGCTGCGTATCGACGCCCTTCGCACGCATCAGCAGCGCGTAGTTGTAGAAAAGTGGCAACTGCTCCTTGGTGATTTCGTCGTCGATCTCCTCAGGCAAACATGCCACGATCAACGCCGCATCCGCCTCAAGATAGTTAAGATCCGACATTATGCAGCCTCCAACGCCAACCGGCGGGGCGGCCGAGTAGCGGCCTGTACCAATGCCATATATCGTTCTTGTTGGGCCGCAGCAAGTTTCATGTGGGCGTACGCCACCGCATCACCCCAGCTACGGAACGAAGCGATCAACTCCCCACCCCACAGCACTTCCCACAAATCCGGGTATGATTCACCGGTGAAAACGCCGAACACACCAACCCGTTTAATACCCGGCCGCAGCCGGATCCGCAGCTTCAATTGCAAACTGCTCATGATCGCTGCCCCTCCCGCGCAATAGCCGCGTTGGCCCACATCATGGTTTCTTCCAGATGCAGCAGTGCTTGTTTCTTCTCCCAACCATCAGCCAGGAAAGCATCCAGCTCGGTCGCCAGGGTCTTGATCTTCTTACCCATCCGAACCCGCCGCTTCCGGGTCTCAGCATCCAAAGTGCGGTAATCAAACCGCTTATCAATCTCGGTCATCATTTCCTTCTTTCATTTCAATTGCGCCACAGCGATAGTTGTTAGTCGCCACCGCGGAGCACATGTTTGCCAATCACGGTGATCGCACCGTCCTCGTCGATGTAGCCCATGGTCAGCATCGCCCGCCGCCCAGCAGCGGTCATTTTCTTCCCCGCAGCGTGACGGCATAACGACTTATACGCCAAGTGGGCCTCGTAGGTGTTAGACTGGCCAATACGTTTCCAGGACATTTCTTTTCCTTTCTCTGGTCTTGGGAATGTGGTTTATGCAGTCCCCCGCCTTCCCCAGCGGGGGACCAAAATTATCAATAGGGGTTGGGGGTGGAGCCGACGGCTACGTGAACCTACGTGAACAGGCGGCTCAACAGTGCGAACTTTTCAGCCGGGATCGCCTCAAAGAAAACGTCACCGTCGAAGATGTGTGCGGTCCAGTCCTCACGACAGACGCGGAAACCATCAACATGCATAGTGATAAGACCGGTATCCTCCAGGACAAACAAGTTACGCATCTCCTCGAACCGCTCCTCCGGCACGCGAAACAACTCACGCTCACCACGGGTAAAGACCACACCATCATCGACACGCTCAGCAACGGTCCAATCAAAAAGCTTTCCCAGGTACACGTGCGTGGCATCATCCTGCGGTAACGGCTTCGGAGCAGGATACGAATCGCCCTGGGTGGCCTCCCCTGTGGCAGCACCATCATCATCGCTATCACCCTCGTCATCCCAATGCTTCAGGAGATCATCCACATCAATATCAATCGGGTCATCCACGTCTGAAACAGCAGTAGCATCAGCAATCGACTCATCAGTCAACGCGCCCAAAACGCCATCATCCAGCGGCTGCGCACCCCGCAGCCGAACCTGGATCCCTTCACCCGTGGGCACCAAGTCGATGTCGATCGTGCAATCCTGATCGGCGTCCGCGTGAACATGCAGGTGAATCTGCACCAGCGAACCGTCACACCCCAAAGGCACGCTCACCACACCAGCCCCCAAATCTGCACTACTCATCATCACTTATTCCTTTCTCTTGAAGGTTTACGCACCACACCTCGTGGTGCTTGGTGCCCATGGCTGGATTCGAACCAGCAGCATCCATATGAAGCCCGGACTGGATGCGGCCATTTCATGGGCCTGGTGCCGGATAACCCGCCGGCGGCGGGACCAGGACTCTACCTGGGGCCTAGATGCGATAGGTGTTGCGCTCCACCAGGTCTTCTACCTCCGCACGGATATATAGAATCTTTTGCCGAGAAAGTCGGATCCGAGACAGCAGCCTCTCCCTGGCATAGCGCTGTAAAGTCCTGGTTGAAAATCCGCAGGTATTCCGCCGCTTCCCGGGTTGACATATAACGTGACACCATTAGGAGGCTCCCTGATCCTGCTTTACGACAATTCGCCCCGTCTGCTTCAATAGGTTGCGTGGATTCATCAATCATCCTTGGAATCATCGGAGCCGCCACCGGGGCCGGCGGCTTGCTGCTCGCGGTACACGCGAATCGCATCAGTAAGAAGGCCAATAGCCTTGCCGAAACCGCTAACAAAACCGCTCGGGAAAGCCTCGACACTGCTATGGAAGCCAACCGCATCTCGGAAACAGCGAACAAGCTGGCTGAAGACGCGAACACGATCAGCGATCGGGCGCTCGCAGCAACCACGGACAATCTCATCTACGACTGGCAAATCCAAATTGATGACAACAATGGTGCCGTCACTGTTCGGAATGGCAGCCCCCATGATGCTCTTAACGTTGCCGTCTTCGTCAAGCGTGAAGGCAGTCCTGTAGCAGACAGTTTCCGCAAGGAAGTGGCCGGTTTTGATGAGATTAGTTTCGACATCAGCGGCGTGCTTCAAGAACATTTCGATGAAGTCGCTAAGCAACCCAGCCAGTGGCCCCGTAGTAGATCCGGGGCATATTTCTCTGGGAGCGAAGGGGAAACCGTCACCACTATCCTTGACTTCCATATCACTTGGAGAACACCAACCGGGATAAACCGCGATAGCGTCATCTCGTACACGCTCAGCCACGGCGATAACTACGGAACCATTGAAAAACGCTGACATCACTACGCCCTCCTCCTAAACCAGATTTTTCTTCGCTAGCGCTTCGATCGAGTCACGGTTGATCCGCCGGGTGCGCTGGCTGAAATACGTCGCCACCAGTGCTTTCTCCGCGATGAGTTTCTCCACCGTGTCCGTGCTAACCTGCATATACTCCGCAGCCTGCTTGACCGTCAGCCACTGCGGGGCAATCACTACCTCACGCATCCTTTTCTTCTTTCTTTGCTTTACGACGCCCCGGCGCGAATCACGCAGCAGATCGCTTACTTGGCCGGCGGCGTTGAGGTCGGATTTTTTCTGTCGAAACGTAAAATGCATCGGCGAATTCAACCGGATAGGTTGTCAATACAGATCCGATAAATCGTGGTCCTGCTTCGGCTTGCCCTCTGGCATATCGGCTAATAGTCGATACGGTTGTCTGCAGTTCATCCGCTAGGCCGGATAAGCTGCCCGCTTGCGTTATTCGATGCTCAAGCCAATCTTGTCGCACTCGAACCGTGTTTACGGTAGGCATTTCGCCTCCTTTGTTTTTAAACAATCTTGATTTGTGCTTACGCAAGCAAGAATAGACCAATTTTTGTTCTAGCGCAAGGCCAATTTGGATTGGCCCAATAACTTGCCTTTTTGTGCTTACGCAATTACGATCTGACACATGAAGCAAACTCGCTGGTGGAAATACGTAACAGAAACAATCCAAGGTCGCACTTTCAAAGAAGCTGCCAAAATCGCAGGATTCGACCAATCAGCTTTCACCCGATGGAAAGATGGTGCAGCCGCAAAACCTGAATTCGTTGTAAAATTTGCCCGCGCCTATAACCGCAATGTCTTAGAAGCCCTAGTGGAGGCAGAATTTATCACAGAACAAGAAGCGGGATTGCAAAAAGTAAACGTTCCAGATATCCGATCCGCACTACGGCTCGCACCTGAGGAATGGCTAGCTGACGAGGTACTCAACCGAATGCGCGTAGGCGCAAAAACTGACGAGTTCGCACCCTCTCTTGACGAACTGGTTGAACGCAAACGACATAAAGCTAATAAACACCCTGATCCCAAACCGGATGATCCTTGGGCTGCTGCGACCACAGTTAGTGGTAAGGGCTCGTGGCGCGGTGATGAAATGGTTGCCGATGACTCGGAGGAAGAAGGCTTCCTCGGCGATGACGACTACAGTGATGGGCCATGATTTTGTACTACAACCAGCGGGTTCCCCAATCGCCAAATTATGCATAATAAACGCATGACCATTCATGAAGATTGGTATTACAACACAGTCAACGGCGACACCGAGAAAGCAGCCTCATTACGTGCAGGTATCACCACTAGTACGCTTAACCGACAACTAGCAAAAGGAACATTGTCGGAAGGCAACGTTATAGCCATAGCAAGGGCATACGGACAAAATCCGGTGGAAGCCCTGGTACGAACTGGATACCTAACAAAAGAAGAGGCAACAAACAGCTCTCAATCGCTAATTAAAATGCTCAACAATCAGGAACTAATTCATGAGCTTGCCCTGCGAGTGAATGACGATGAAGCAATCTGGGCTAAAGTTTTCAGCAAAGCAGATGAACTAAAACCAGATTAAAATTGAATTGTGATGAGCATTGACCAGTGGATATACGAGACAATCGGTAGTGATTCTTTACGGCAAGCTGCGTCACTTGCGTCACTCTCACAGTCGACGTTTAGCAGACAGCTAACAAACAAGTCAATTACTGTCGAGACTGCGGTTAAAATCGCCCACGCATACCAAGTGAGTGTTATCCCCGCACTCATGGCCCTTGATATCGTGACCGAAAACGATATTGCCGAATTTGCCAGCGAAGCAACTATACAGGACGCTTCCGATGAAGTCCTTTCAGCTGAAGTGCTACAACGAATGAAAGCAAGTTCAGCACTTATAGACACCCCAATCGACGAAGTTGAACAGCATCTTGCCGAACACAAGCATCGTGCAGTAGATGAAGTACATGATGGAATCATGAATTTTGATACTTGGTTAAAATCGCTGCCAGGAGCACCGACACCAACTATTGCCGCAAAAAAATCGGGCCTAGCTGCACCAACTCTGCTACGTCACGTAGAACGGGGGCACTCGACCGCCGATAACGTTATAGCGATCGCAAAAGCTTACGGAGTCAGCCCCATCGACGCCCTAGTTGACAACGGAATGCTTGAGCCATCCGACCTCGGTGGCGAGCGATCCCCAATCAAGGCGGCTCTCCGAGATGCCACTATCACCGAGCTACTAGAAACACTTATCGAGCGAGTAAACAACTCGGGCCTAATCGAAGGCAGTTTTGAGATGAGTACCATCGCAGGGCATAAGCCTAGTGATGGAGTAAATGAACTAAAACCTGAGCCCAAGCCGGATGATCCTTAGGCCGTAGCGGCCACAGTCAGTGGCAAGGACTCATGGCGCGGTGATGAAATGGTTGCCGATGACTCGGAGGAAGAAGGCTTCCTAGGTGACGATAATTACAGCGATGGTCCATAATTTTTGTGCTACAACCAGCGGGTTTCCCAATTCGGGACTAGCCTAGATGGCATGGGAATTCTTAGTGTCGGCGGCCCACAGAATATGCTTTCACTCTCTGATAAAAGGCTTGCGCTTGTTTACGCCACGGCTTTGGAGGTTTTTAAGCGAACCGGCCGCATTACTATCTGCTCTTGGTACGGCGATGAAGAACAATACGCTGCGGTGAGCGCATCTGCTCTTTTTCCTAAATCAATTCCTTTTCCTGGAAGAGCCTACAAGATCAAAGAAGTTGATGATGGCCAATACGTTTTGGTGCTCATTCCTGCTTACAGCACAGAACCGGCACCGGTACCCAAGCCTAAAGCCGTCAAGAAAGTCGCTGATCTCGTCGAAAAGCATGATTGCTGGCTCATACTAGACAAAAGCGACCAAATCGTCAGCACCCCCAAGGTCATCGAAGAAATCAAGGCCACTGCTAAGTGCATTGATGGAGTAGCCTACCTCAAGGAATTAAACGCCCAAGAAGAAGCTTAAAGCCCTTACCTACAACCAAGCCCCGGCGCGCTCAGGTGACCGGGGTTGATGTATTTGATAATTATGTGCATGGCCTGTAATCGAATCTTTACCTAAAACCTATATACGGATAAGTCTTTAGCGGGTAGTCTTTTCCTTAAATAATATTCATAAGAACATGAGGGAACGACCATGGCTGGTATTTATGATGCCCGATCTACTAGGGAGTGGTGCAATCAAGAAGCCGTAGGTGAGCTTTTTTGCCAGACGGTACTTAACGATAGCGGAAGAGGTTGCAGCCATGATAACCATGCTTGATTTGGAACAATTAGCAGAAGAGATGGGCGTTATGATAGTTACCCATACCGGTGGCAAGAAGGGTGGTTGGAATCCGGCAACCCGCACCGTCAGCCTTCGGGAGGGCATGCACGAAGTGCAAACATTGTGCACGCTAGCACACGAACTGGGGCATGCCCACTATAGACACCAGCTTGGCGCAACAGGATTGGCACGCGAACAACAGGAACGTGAAGCAAACGAATGGGCCGCAATCTTACTCATAGATGAGAATGATTACATGGCGGCCGAAATCAGCTGTGACAGTATAAGCTCGATCGCTCACGAGCTGGGCGTGACTATTCTCATGGTTGGGATTTGGAGACAGCTCTACGCCAAAGGGAAGATACCGCAGTACTGCATCCAGGACTAGTGATTCCTCAATTGCTACGAAACCCCGTAACCGAATCTTTATCTAAAACCTATAATAGCTAGATTGTTATAAGGCAAGTCCCCTACCTCCGTGATGAGGGTGGGGGTTATTTTTTATAATACCCCCACTTGACGCGGTGAAAACATTTTCGTCTACGCCGACCCCCCTTACCTAGGCCAAGGCGAAGGCCTCTATCTCCACGCCTTTGATGAACCCCAACACAAAGCACTCGCCAAGAAACTAGCCGACGCCACATTTTACTGGATGCTCACATACGATGACGACCCCTTCATCACCGAAGACCTCTACCACCACGCCCGAGCAGCAATCTTCCCTATCGCCCACACAGCCCACCACCAACATGTCGGCGCCGAATCAATCATCTACTCAAGCAGCCTCATCATCCCTAACCTGCAAGTCACCAAAAAACACACCGCGCAATGGACACCCAACACCACCCAACCCGAACCCATTCTTTCCTGACCCTTACTTGGGTTATTTTTCACGAAACCCCACTAAAAAAGCATGACCTGCGGATTCATTTTTGAAGATCCGAAAATTTGACCAACCCTCAAAATAAAAAACCAGTGCATTCCCCATGTGGGTGAAAGTAACATCGTTGGTAATAATATAGCCAGGCGGTTATATTATTACCAATAGTTTTACATTCATGAGTTAAGCCCCAGCATTAAGCTCATTCACCGCTGATAGATAGGTTCACTTTATCCATAAGCACGTCGATGCGGCCCGTGCGCACCTTCATATACACGCGAATAATCGTTTCCAGATCCGATTGCCCCAATAACCGACCGATCTCTTTCACGTGCGCACCTTGCTCAGCCAACCTGGTAATCAACCAGTTCCGCCCACAGTGCGGGTCAATATCCGTAGTTACTCCAGCCGCCACCTCAGCCGCGTTAAGCCGGCTACGGTAGCTTGTATCCATCACCGGGCGACCCGTGCGTGTTGTTGTGAAAAGCTTCACCGTACGGTCACCCCACTGGCTACGGACCCGGCATGCTACCGCTGGGTAGTCTCGCATATGGTCAAAGAAAAACCTGGTATGGCTCGCCATAATCGGCACAGTGCGGTACCCCGCGGACGTCTTAGGCGTCTGCCAATTCATATACACATGGCTTTTACCATCAACTTTTTCCGTAAGCCTCTGCGCATTCTGCTCTATGGTGACTAGTATTCTCGGAGCATACGGCACATCACCTATCACACACACATGCCGTTGTTCTAGAGCCAGAGCCTCCCCTATCCGCAACCCATGGAACAGCACCAATGACGTTAGCGCCTTATACCTGGCCGGCATATGCTCAATGATCGCTTTGAGCTCCTCATCGGAGGGGAGATATTTTTCTTCCGGCTTCACTCTTATCCCCGCGGCCTTAATTTCCACCGGGTTAGCCGGGATTAATTCCCGATCCACAGCCGCAGCGCATGCAGCCTTTAACCGTTTGTAAGCCTTCTGATTCACCGTCGGCGACTTATACGCCACACTGATAGCCTCCCACCACTCATAAACATCATTCTTCGTCAGATCAGCAAGCGCAATCCCCGCAAGCCTAGTGATCGCAGCCACCTTATCGCCTGGTGGGAGGGGTGCCGTAATCCGATTCCGAACCGCCCTTTCATAAACCTGAATAGTGGACTCCTTCACCGGAACCGGCCGGTGCCGTAACGCCTCATGAAACCGCTCGACCCACTCACCAACAGTGATCCTGCTAGCCTTACGCTTCTCCTGGACTGCTTCCCGCTGGGCGGGTGGGGTCCATTGCCCAAACGTAATAAGCTCCTCTTCCCCAGATAACCACGCCCCGGCAAGCCGCTTCGTCTTAAACGTTGATGGCGCCTTATACGACACGCCCTTATGATGGTACCGTGCCTGATAACGACCTGATGGAAGCTTACGGATACTGCCAAAAGCGGACATGACATTCCCCTATTTGAAGTCAGATTTGGCAATATTTCATGCCAAATTCATGCCAAATAAAACCATTTTCAACCCTACCCAACCGCCCCTAATCCCGTCTAGACTTCTCGTGAAGACCAGGTAAAACAATGAAAACCCCCAGGTCCAACATGTGAACCTGGGGGTTAAACGTGGAGCCGC
>ERZ772927.162-NODE-162-length-40501-cov-13.9081_pt1 | contig 40501 bp, 38 predicted proteins | sample MGYA00512115_ERZ772927 | MGnify/ENA primary metagenome ERZ772927 (study PRJEB29015, sample SAMEA2737924) | human oral metagenome | biome: human oral; feature: human-associated habitat; material: dental | place: China | collected 2013 ... | reverse complement strand
GTTTTCTAAGTTCATAGATCTGAACCTTATCCTTATATGTCAATTTCATAATAAAAACACCCCAAAAGTTAGATTTTTTCTGTCTAACTTTTGGGGTGCGGTTCATTTTATATGGAATCTTACGCTTTTTTATTCTTTCTATAAAAATTCAATCCAATAATTACGGTGTGGCTCAATAATGACTGGTTTTCCCCAGAATGATTTTAGATAGGCCAAGTTTGCAGGGGTGACAGGTCTTTTTTCACCATTGAACTTCTCTGCACTTTCTTCCGTTAAAAAGCATTTAACTGCTTCATATGGTGTTCCGTCACTCGCTGTACGATCAATACCCATATAAGCAATTTCATCACCGGCCTTCGGAAAATCTGTAAATAGTTTACCAATAAAATAAACCGTCTTATCTTTCATTAATTCATAAGCTTTACTATTTTCCAATCTGTTATTCGCTGCAGCGTACATAATACAAAAGCTATCCACGATATCTTTCAAAGGCATTAATTCTTCTTTGCTTACGATTATTTCCTCAGGAGCAAGACCACCAATGATTAAGTTTTTATAATAAGGTTGCTGGATGACGTTATCTAAAGCCATTCCTAATGGTAGTTGGACAGCTTGATAGCCTAATGGTTCTAGCTCTTGCTTTTTCTGGTCAAGGTGTTCTTGTGTAATACTGACATTCAAATCATAAGGATTGGAAGATTGTTGCTTTCTAAAAAAAGCCACGACTATACGATCTAACTGTTCAAATAGACCAAGATTTTCAACTGGAATTTTCATCATCGAATATGGTCCCCTTTTTTGTTCAGATTTCTTATATATTGTACACTCATGGTATTTAAATATCAAGTTTAAGATAAAAGATATCCATGTTAAATGGATATCTTTTACTTTATTCCACCACTGCTTCAGCAATTTCTTCTGCAGTAATACCTGCAAAGTAACGACCTAGATTAATGGTTTGAAGGGCTTTGAGGACGTCTTCACGTTCGTATTTAACGCCACGAAGAACATCTTCTACTGCTGCAACATCTTCGATACCAAAGAAGTCACCGTAAATCTTGATATCTTGAATTTTTGATTCAATGACATTAGCGAAGATTTCCACCTTACCGCTTGTGAATTTTGTGCCACGACGGACATTGAATTCAGGAGACTTCCCATAGTTCCAATCCCAGGTACCGAACTTGGTTTCCTTGATACGATTGATTTCAGCCAATTCTTCATCCGAGAAGACATATTCTGTCATCTCAGGGTATTCTTTCTTCATGTAGTCCAAAAGTAGGTCACGGAACTCTTCAACCGTGATTTTTTCTGGCAACTCATCGATGATATTGGTCACACGAGCGCGAACGGATTTAACCCCTTTAGACTCAAACTTGTCTTTAGACACCTTGAGAGCATTAGCAAGGACTGACAAATCCACATCAAAGAGAAGGCAACCATGGTGCATGATGCGTCCGTTGATATAGGCCTGTGCATTCCCACAGAATTTCTTACCGTCAATCTCTAAGTCGTTACGGCCTGTAAATTCAGCCTTAACCCCAAGTTGAGCCAAGGTGTTGATCACGGGAGTCGAGAAGCTCTTGAAGTCAAAGGCCTTGTTTTCATCTTCTTTTGAAATAATGGTGTAGTTGAGGTTGTTCAAATCATGGTAAACAGCCCCACCACCACTGATTCGACGGACTACTTCAATTCCATTTTCACGAACATAGTCACGGTTGATTTCTTCGATGGTATTTTGGTGACGACCAACGATAATCGAAGGTTTATTAATCCAAAGAAGGAAGATTTGATCCTCGTCCAAAAGGTGTTTAAAAGCATATTCCTCTAAAGCAATATTAAAAGCAGTGTCGTTTGAATGATTGATAATGTATTTCATAGTAATTCCAAAAAATTCGTTTTATAAATCCTACTCATAGCAGGATGAGCATTAGACAGAAATAGTTGAATTTCACTTAATTTTCTGAAGTAGTAAAAAGAAATGTAACGAGTTATCGTTACATTTCTCGGAAAAATTGAGACAAGTGGCTCAATTTTTAGGCATGGAACTCTAATAGAGGTCGCTGCCGTCCGTACTACTTTAAGAAAATCTAATTGAAAGAATGATATTATTTCTTCTTAGGTGAATGGATGGCCATTCCAAGTACATCCGCAAAAGCTTCGTACATCACTTCTGAGAAGGTTGGGTGCCCATGGATGGTCTTGAGCATTTCTTCTACAGTGATTTCCATCTCAATGATAGTAGAAGCTTCGTTGATCAATTCAGCTGCTGCTGGACCAATAATGTGAACCCCAAGAACTTCACCGTATTTCTTGTCTGCAATAACTTTAACAAAGCCTTGAGCCGCATCTGATGCAATGGCACGACCGTTCGCCGCAAAGTTAAACTTACCGATTTGAACATCGTATTTCTCACGAGCTTGTTCTTCAGTCAAACCAACAGCCGCAACTTCTGGAAGGGTGTAGATGGCTGCAGGAGTCAAGTTCAATTTGGCAACAGCATGATTTCCCTTAAGGGCGTTTTCAGCCGCTACTTCACCCATACGGAAGGCAGCGTGAGCTAACATCTTAGTACCGTTGATATCACCTGGCGCATAGATACCTGGAACAGATGTTTCCATGTATTCATTAACCTTGATCCGTCCACGATCCAATTCAAACTCAACTTCACCGATTCCTTCAAGATCTGGAACACGACCGATTGAAAGAAGAGCTTTGTTTGCGATGATATCATCTTTTCCTTCAACCTTGATACGGAGTTTGCCATCTTCTTCAATGATTTCTTGCAGTTTTGTATCGGTCAAGATGGTCATTCCCTTGCGTTCAAGAATCAAACGAAGGTTCTTAGATACTTCCGCATCCATAGCTGGAACGATACGATCCATCATTTCGATGACCGTAACTTTTGAACCAAAAGTCATGAAGGCTTGACCAAGTTCGATACCGACAACCCCACCACCGATGATAACAAGGCTTTCTGGTACTTCGTTCATTTCAAGAATGTCATCACTAGTCATCACAAGTGAAGATTCCATACCTGGAACGTTAATCTTGCTGACTTTAGAACCACCAGCAAGGATGATTTTCTTCGTTTCAAGCAATTCTGAGCCATTGACCAAGACATTCTTATCTTTCGTAATGGTACCGATACCCTTATGAACATCCACTCCGTAGCTACGAAGAAGTCCAGCAACACCACCAACCAAGGTATTTACGACCTTGTTCTTGGTTTCAAGAACCTTATCCATATCTACTGAGAAACTTGGATTTTCAATGATAATACCACGGTTTGCCGCATGACCAATATTTTCAATGATTTCAGCGTTGTGGAGGTAAGTCTTAGTTGGGATACATCCGCGGTTCAAGCATGTTCCACCAAGTTCAGATTTCTCAACAAGAGCAACCTTACCACCTAATTGAGCTGCCTTAATAGCAGATACGTAACCAGCAGGACCACCACCGATTACTACGATATCATAAGCGTCATCGCTCTTATTGTCATCGTTTGAAGCACTTGCTGCAGTTGGTGCTGGACTCGTTTCTGGTGCTGCTGCTCCAGCGGTTGGGATGTTTTCCCCTTCTTCACCAAGGTAACCGATCACTTCTGTTACAGGAACAGTTTCTCCATCCCCTTTCAGGATAGCAATCAAGTAACCGTCTTCTTCCGCTTCCAACTCCATGCTGACTTTGTCTGTCATGATTTCAAGGAGCACTTCTCCTTCTTTTACAAATTCGCCGACTTTTTTATTCCACTGGACGATTTGTCCTTCGGTCATATCTACGCCGGCTTTTGGCATAATTACTTCTAAGGCCATTTTATTTCCCTCTTTTTCTTGTTTCTATTCTCTCTCGTTGATTAGACCAACATTGAAATCGGGTCTTCAATCAAGGCTTTCAAGTCTTTCATGAATTTGGCACCAGCCATCCCATCGACAACGCGGTGGTCAATGGTCAAGCCCAAGCTCATGATTGGACGAATGACAATTTCACCATTCACAACAACTGGTTTTTCAACCGTTGCGCTAACTCCAAGAATGGCAGAGTTTGGTTGGTTGATTATCGGTCCAAATGATTGAACACCAAACATCCCCAAGTTACTGATGGTAAAGGTTGAGTTTTGCAATTCAATTGGAGTAAGTTTACCATTCAAGGTACGTCCGATAACGTCCTTGAAGGCTACGACCAACTCTGACAAGGTCATTTTTTCTGCATTATAGACAACTGGTGTCATCAGTCCATTGTCCATTCCAACCGCCATCGCTAAGTTGACATAGTTGTGAGTAATGATGGTTTTGCCATCTTCCGTCAATGATGCATTGATGTAGGGGTGTTTCATCAAGGTCTTAACCACTGCTAAAGAAAGCAAATCTGTTACAGTGACTTTCTTGCCAGTAGCTTCCATGATTGGATCCAATACTTTCTTACGAAGGGCCAACATTTGAGACATATCAACGTCATAGTTCAAAGTAAAGGTTGGTGCTGTCAAGTAAGATTCCACCATCCGTTGAGCGATTACCTTACGCATTGGTGTCATTGGAATCCGCTCGATCTCACCATAAGGTGTCACATTATCAGGAACTTCTTCGACTTTCTCAATTTGAGCAGGTGACTTAATGGTCTCATTCTCAATATTTTCAGGAAGGAAAGCAAGGACGTCCTTCTTCATAATCTTGCCACGATGACCAGTTCCTTGGATTTCTTGCCAAGCAATATTGTGTTCTAAAGCAATTCGTTTTGCAAGTGGTGAAATGCGAACCACATTTGTGTCTTTATAGGTTTCCACGTCTTCTTTGTGGACACGACCGTTTGCGCCTGAACCAGAAACATCATAGAGGTTGATCCCAAGATCATCCGCTAATTTTCTAGCCGCAGGAGTCGCTCTTAGCTTATCATCAGCCATGACCTCTCCTATTCTATTATAAGATATCAAGGACGTAGAGGACAAAGAAAAAATAGGAGATTTACGCTGTGTTCGATGAACACAAGGAAATCTATCTTTTTTTCACAGTCCTCCGTCCGGATTCAGTTATAAGATACTAAGGGCGTTTAAAAGCGACAGAAAAATAGGAAATCGATGCAGACTTCGATGAAGTCAAGGAGATTTATCTTTTTTCCGAGCTTTTAGCCCGTGCTCTAATTTAAGATATTAAGGACGTAGAGGACAAAGAAAAAATAGGAGATTTACGCTGTGTTCGATGAACACGAGGAAATCTATCTTTTTTTCACAGTCCTCCGTCCGGATTCAATTCTACAAGCAACTTGGATACACACGTATCTCAAGTTGCTACGGTTGCCGCTATCAGGCGGTCAACCTAGTAGACTTACTAATTCGTTCGTCGAATATCATCAATTCGACTCACTCATATCGCATTTTATCAATTTCAAAATGAAAGATAAAACCACGAATATGTTACATAATTTAGGTTATGTATTATTCTTTGTTGTATGTTTTACGAATAGCATCTTTGATGCTTTCAACTGTTGGAATCATTGCATTTTCAAGGTTTTGTGCGTAAGGCATTGGCACATCTTCCCCCGCACAACGGCGGATTGGTGCATCCAAGTAATCAAATGCTTCTGATTCAGAAATAATAGCTGAAATTTCACCAATATAGCCACTTGTTTTGTGGGCATCATTGAAAAGGACTACTTTTCCTGTCTTCTTGACAGAATTAATGATGATCTCTTTATCAAGTGGAACCAAGGTACGTGGGTCTACTACTTCTACTGAGATCCCTTCTTCTGCTAATTCTTCAGCAGCTTGCATCACGCGACGAAGCATTTTTCCGTAGGTTACGACAGTGACGTCAGTTCCTTCGCGTTTGATTTCTCCGACACCAAGTGGAATCGTGTAGTCTGGATCAACTGGCACTTCCCCTTTTTGGTTGAATTCTGATTTGTATTCCAGAATGATAACGGGGTTGTTATCACGGATAGATGACTTGAGAAGTCCCTTCATATCCGCTGGCGTACCAGGAGCAACAACTTTCAAACCAGGAATATGAGTAAACCATGATTCCAAAGATTGGGAGTGTTGAGCTGCAGATCCAACTCCATTCCCAGCAGCACAGCGAATGGTCATCGGTACTTGACCTTTCCCGCCAAACATGTAGCGAGTCTTAGCAGCTTGGTTGACAATAGCATCCATGGCAATTACTGAGAAATCCATGAAGGTCATATCAACGATTGGGCGAAGTCCAGTCATGGCTGCACCAGCTGCTGCACCTGAAATTGCAGCCTCAGAAATCGGACAGTCACGGACACGTTCTGGACCAAACTCTTCCAGCATCCCTACAGAAGTCCCGAAGTCTCCACCGAACACTCCGACATCTTCTCCCATCAACAATACATTTTCGTCGCGACGCATTTCCTCAGACATAGCAAGGATAATGGTATCGCGGAAAGACATTAATTTAGTTTCCATAATTCTCTACTCCCCCTTAGTCTGCGTAAATATCTTCGAAAGCTGATTCGAGTGGAGGGAATGGGCTTTCTTCCGCAAATTTCACTGAAGCTTCCACTGCTTCTTTTACTTCTTCTTGGATCTGATCCAATTCTTCTGCGCTCGCAATCTCATTTTCAAGGAGATACTTGCGAAGGTTTTCGATTGGATCTTTCTTCTTCCACTCTTCGACTTCTTCACGGGTCCGGTATTTACCAGGGTCTGAAGATGAGTGACCAAGCCAACGATAGGTGACACTCTCGATCAAGACAGGGCCTTTACCAGAGCGGACGTGATCGACTGCCTTCTTAAATCCTTCATAGACATCAATAACGTTGTTCCCATCAGGAATAAACATTCCAGGAATGCCGTAAGAAGCACTACGCTCGTGGATATGCTGGATATTGGTCATTTTCTTGATATCAGCAGAGATTCCGTAACCGTTATTGATACAGTAGAAAATAACTGGCAGATTCCAAATCGAAGCCATATTGACCGCTTCGTGGAAGACACCTTCGTTGGTTGCTCCGTCCCCAAAGAAGCAGACGACAATCTTACCAGTCTTTTTCATTTGTTGAGTAAGGGCAGCACCTACTGCGATTCCCATACCACCACCTACGATACCGTTAGCACCAAGGTTACCCGCATCTAGGTCGGCGATATGCATAGATCCACCCTTACCTTTACAAGTTCCCGTATATTTACCAAGGATCTCAGCCATCATACCGTTAAGGTCAATACCTTTAGCAATAGCTTGTCCGTGACCACGGTGATTTGAGGTGATGAGGTCATCTTCATTTAGAGCTAACATAGCCCCAACGTTTGCAGCTTCCTCACCAACAGAAAAGTGCGTCATACCGGGCACTTTTCCTTTTTTTACTAATTGAGCAATTTTTAAGTCCATGCGACGGATTTCTTCCATCTTACGGAACATATCCAATAAGAGACTTTTATCTAATGTTGCCATCATTTCGCCTTTCTTAACATTTATTCATACTCTTTTATTCTAGCCAAAAATGAAAGCACTGTCAAAAATAATGCTCAAATGATTTCACAAACTTTATTCCTTGGAAGAAGGTTTTATAGGCTTTTTTTAATATAAATTCAATATTTCACAAACTTATTTCTCATAGTTTTACTATACATATAAAAAACCGATAGGATCCTATCCTACCGGTCGGCATCTTATGATTGGCGTTGGCCAAAGTCGTGAATCATTTGTTCTAACTCTTCACGACTAGGTGTTGTAAGCATATAGAGGTAATCTCCCTGAAGTTCTGCAAAGGCAGCAGGCATGTCTTTCTTCACACGGAATTGATCACGGTATTTGGCCAAAACTTCTTCCTCTGAAAGGACATAAGTTGCATTGGCACGGCGAGAAGTCGCCAAGCAATAAAGTGGCTCAAACTCAGAAGCTGGGAAAGGTTCTCCTGCTACGATGGCAGCATAACCACGGTACAAATCAATGGAGTGAGCATAATTGTAGACATCGATCGTAAAGCCACCTGCTGGACGATTATTGTACTCGATTGCAATATAGTCATCCCCGTCGCGGAAGAACTCGATATGGAAGAAACGCTCTTTCATTCCAAAGGCTTTGACAATCGCTTCCCCGTATTGACGCAATTTTGGATCCATCTCTTTAAGGACATAATAAGAGTTATCCATCTTGTAGAGCATCAAATCTAATGGCGTATAGGCATAGTCAAAAGTCGTTGAGAAGACAATGTTACCATCGCGATCAACCAGACCATCAAAGGTACAAATCTCGCTAGAAGTGACGAATTTCTCAAAGAAGTACTCCGTATGTCCATCCCATTCTGCCTTGAAATGATCTACATCTTCTGGTGTTTCAAGTTTAAAGGTCGCTGCTGCACCTACTCCATTGTCAGGTTTGGCAATCAATGGCAACCCGATCTTCTTCACAGCCTTGTCGATATCTTTTTCTGTTTTAACCACGGCACCCGGAACGACTGGGACTCCAGCCTTCTTGAAGAGTTTCTTCATTTCGGATTTGAACTTAGTTTTCTTCAGATCTTTTGGCTTAGCTCCGAAGACATTGAATTGCTCCCGAAGCGCCGCATCTAATTCCAACCAGTACTCGTTATGGGACTCGATGCGATCGATTGGGCCGTGTTTATAGAAGAGGAAGGCTGCTGCACGCTTCACTTCATCTAAGTCTTCCATATTTTCTACACGGAAATACTCTGTCAAACTATTGCGCAAAGGCTCATCTAACTGTTCGTACGGCTCTTGACCAATCCCCAAGACGGTGATTCCCTTGTTAGCTAGTTCAATGGTGAATTGTTGGAAATTTTGTGGATAATAAGGTGAAATAACAAGATAATTCATAGAGGTCTCCTCCCTTTTGACTTATAGATACATTTGTCCTAGGAAATAGGGCATTTGCTTGCGCCACCATTCCCAATCGTGGGCTACATCATGGCCCCATTCAGCGAACCATGCAGGAATATTTTTGTGATCAAAGGCTTCTTTCAGTTTATAGAAAGATGGAAGTCCATCTTGTTCCCAAGCTCCTAAACCAGTACAAATAACGATTTCGGCCTGACGGTAACGATCGATAAACCAGCCATCATTTTGGTTCCAAATATAATCAGATGGAGAATTTTGGTAAATGGCTTCATCGCCTCCAAAATCACCAACAAAGAAACGAGCGTCATAGACACCACTCAAGGCAATCACTTTGTTGAAGACATCTGGATGTTGCAAGAAGAAATTAAGCGCGTGGTAAGCTCCCATTGAGCAACCAGTTGTCATCATCGGATCAAACCAGCCTGTTTTGTGTTTGATAAAAGGAATGGCTTCTTCAATCACATAACGTTCATACGCTCGGTGCATTTCGGCACGATCGTGAGGATTCTTCCAATTACAAAGCCAGCTATCACTATCCACACTAGAAAGGGTAAAGAATTGAACCCGTCCTTCTTCGATAAACCGAGCACAAGCATCAATCATACCAAAGTCATAGTATTCGTTATGGCTTCCACCTGATGAAGCAAAGACCACAACAGGAATACCTGCATGCCCATAACGGTTTAGATACATTTCGCGGTTAAGTTGGCCACTCCAGTGGCTTAGATGTTCAATATTCATAGGTTCCTCTTTCTTTATTATAAAAATTTAAAATCTTCTAGTCCCACTTCTCTGCTAAGAAACGAAGACATTCCGGTAAATGCTCTGCCCAGGCTTCTTCATGGTGGATAGCCCCAGATTGAATCCGAATGGCAATATTTTCTAAAGCAACTCCTTGTTGGATAACGTCGTGATAATAACGAAGGGATGAATCAATATAGGCTTGCTTGATATTTCCCGCCATCAGCGTTTTATCTGTATCATCCGCCTCTTCAGTCCCTACATAGATGTAGATCCGTTGATCTGCATATAATTTTTTGCGTTCGATATAATGATTGAAGGCATCTTGGTGTAGCCAGTTAGCAGATGAAAAGACCCCTAAACAACCAATTTGATCTTGGTACTCTAAGCCCAAGAATTGGGTAATATTCCCACCCAAGGAAGATCCAATCATGGCCGTATGTTCTCGATCAGCAAGAGTCCGGTATTCTTGGTCGATAAAAGGTTTCACCACCTCCATGACAAATTCGCCGTACTCAACTCCCTTGCCACCAAATTGCATGCCAGGAATATTGGATTCCTTGTACTTCCAGGCAGAGTATTCATTCATGCGTTGGAAACCATCATTATCGATCGCAACAACAATCATGCGACTAATATCGGGATTCCGCTTAATGGCTGGAATCACCTTCCAGGAATGACCCGCATAAGCTTCCTTGCTGTACAAAACGTTTTGCCCATCGTGGAAATAAACCACAGGGTAACGTCTATCTGTATCCGTTTCATAATTCTTAGGTAATAAGACTCGCACACGACGGAGTTTTCCGGTATAAGGCACTTTCAACTCGTGTGTCTTCATATCTAAATAAAAATAGGATTTGTTCATTGTCAGAAAACTCTCTATATTCTAAATTTTATTCATTATACCATTTTTAGAAGAAAAAGTCTGGATTTTCTCCAAACTTTTTCCTTTCTTGGGTTATTTTTCCATAAACTGAGCCAAATCTTGTAAAGAACGTTCGGCAATTTTCTCATAACGTTCCTTTTTATCCCGAATGCGTGGTCCTTCTAGCTCTTTGATAATCCCGAAGTTGACATTCATGGGTTGGAAATGCTTGCTATCTGCATGGGTGATATAGTGAGCCAGGCTTCCGATAGCTGTCGTTTCAGGGAAAATCGCTGCTTCTTCTCCTTTGAAAAGGCGAGCGGCATTGATTCCAGCTACCAAACCTGAGGCCGCTGACTCAACATAGCCTTCTACACCTGTCATTTGACCTGCAAAGAAGAGATTTGGTTGTTTCTTCGAGCGGTAGGTTTGTTCCAGCAGATTTGGAGAATCCATGTAGGAATTGCGGTGCATGACGCCGTATCTGACAAACTCCGCATGTTCCAAACCAGGAATCATTTGGAAGACCCGTTTTTGTTCGCCCCATTTAAGGTGAGTTTGGAAGCCGACGATATTGTAGAGGCTGGCAGCCGCATTGTCTTGGCGCAACTGAACGACTGCGTAGGGTATCTTAAACTCCCCATCACGTGGCCCTTTGTAATCATCTGGATACTCGAGTCCAACTGGCTTCATAGGACCATAGAGCATGGTTTTGATACCACGTTTGGCCATGACTTCAATGGGCATACAGCCTTCGAAATACTTTTCTTTTTCAAAAGAGTTGAGCGGGGCTTCTTCAGCATTGACCAAGGCCTCGTGGAAGTCCATAAACTCTTGCTTGGTCATTGGGCAGTTGAGATAAGCTGCTTCTCCCTTGTCATAGCGTGACTTGAGATAGACCTTGTTCATATCGACAGTATTGACATCGATGATTGGAGCTGCTGCATCATAAAAATAGAAACCATCGCCACCATTAAGGGCGTGAATCTTTTCTGCCAAGGCATCGCTGGTTAGAGGCCCCGTTGCGACCACTGTGATGGCATCTGTCGGCAATTCAGTAATTTCATCACGAATGACTTCAATAAGCGGGTGTTGGGACACCTTCTCCGTCACCCGGCTAGCAAAACCTTCTCGGTCCACAGCAAGTGCTCCACCGGCTGGTACACGAGTCGCTTCCGCTGCTTCAAGGATGACAGAACCCAGACGACGCATTTCTTCTTTGAGGAGCCCGACAGCATTGGTGAGAGAATCCCCACGAAGAGAGTTGGAACAAACTAGCTCCGCAAAGTTGTCTGTTTTGTGTTGCGGAGTGGATTTAACCCCCCGCATTTCATAAAGCTTGACCGGAATTCCCTGTTGGGCAATCTGGTAAGCTGCTTCTGAGCCGGCGAGGCCTGCACCGATCACATTGATATAAGATTGAGACATGACACTAATACCTCTTTGGGTATCAAAACACCTCACTGAACTGTTAGACACCCACAAATCTTTCTAATTTTCTACTTGGTCCATTATACCAAAAAGCCAAGTAAAAAGACAAACAGGAAAAACCCTGACTGTCTTCGAAAATCATTGTTTATTGAAGCTGAATGATCTATAAGCATTCAGCTGATTTTTGTCTTCGTAACTAATGCTAAAGCCCACTTCTGTATTCCTAGGTAGTTTATCAACTTGAAGTATTTGAGCAAGTAAGTATTGAAAATCAGAATCCGTCCAATTTTCAATATCTTCATTAGTTACTTGTAGGTTTTGTTTTCGTACCTCTTTTATATCAATGTCTATATCAATTCTAAAGGTCGAACGATTATCAGCAACTCTATTTAAGAGTATTTCGCGATTACGAATAAGTATATCATCATCTAGATTTTTTTCTCTTCTTGGGTCTAGCTGCTTGATCAACGGAGCTAGTTCTTTGATATCCGTCTTTAAAATGGCCTCTCTTTTTTCTTGCTCCTCAAGATAAGTTTCTGGATTTCCACTATATTCTTCTTTTGGTACCAAAGAAGACCTCGAGTTAAAGAACTTCAATTCAATTGAGTTTTTAATATAAAGTTTCCTAATCGCATCATCGCTTAAAAATGTCGAAATCAAGCTACCGCTCTGAAGTAGCTTATTGTATGCTTCGTCTAGCCTATCATAATTGTCATCACCAGAAACATACTCCATTTCTAGGCGATAGACTTTTTTCTTCGAAAAACCTAGGAAAATTTTCTTCTCGACTTCTTTAAGTTTCGGATTATATCTGAGGACTGGAGTTTTCTCAACATAATCTTTTTCAAAATCTACATAGACATCAACAAATTTTTCAGTTCCTTCAATGTAAATTGGAGATCCCTGATAGCCGAACGTATCAGCTGTCGAGTATCCTTCCGCTTTTAGCCCTGCAGCTTCTACTACGGAACGAATATTTGATATAGCCGCATTCGCTAAATCATTATCTACTCCGTTGTTACATGATGACAATATTAATAATGTCAGCATAGGTAAGAGTACACTAATTACTTTCTTAATCGCTTTTCTTTTCATTTCTCCTCCTAGCATGCAATTTAAACAAAATCCTTATTTTCGTTACAGTTAGAATCTTAAAGGGATCAATTTCCAGTTGATTGGTGATCTTATAAAATTATCTATATTTTTTGACATAGTATCCTTCCAGATTCATAGACACAACCAGGCTGCTAGGAGGGCAGAGAGGATACTGAATAAGGATCCAATCAAGTAATACTCCGCAAAGGCTGGATTTTCCGAAATTTTATTGTAGCGGGCGATAGATTTGGCCGTAAATACTAGGCCGATAGAAGAAAATTGCCCATAGACGAGACAGGCACCAATCACCAAACGCTCTAAAAAACCAATCATGGAACCAGCCCCAGTGATCGTATCCATTTTCTTCTTGCTGGTGGGTTGATACTTAGCAAACATAATTTTAAAGGAAATATTGCTTGGTTTCCCAACTAGAAGAACATAAAAAATCAGATTTAAAGTGTCTATTGGCAGATAGGTCGTGCCATTCTTCGCTCCTAAAAGGACTAGACAGCTAATGATGGCGATATGCAAGACTTGATCCAATGCAAAAGTCCATGCTTTTGGTAATTTCAATTGCTTCTGCACGATCGGTTTTAAGAAATCTATTGTAGCATGGGTCAGTAAAATAACCAAGCAAATCCACCACAAATCTAGATGACAGAAGGAAACGACGATCAGAGGCAGAGCTACATATAGAATGTGAAGCCCTAGCACCTTCTTATCCTGATCCTTGCGATCCGCCATCTTTTGGCTTTGAAAATAATAATCTGATAGTAAATGACAAATCAACAAGAGAATCAAGTATGGATTCACTACGATACTAGACAATCCGCTCATTTTCCTCTCCTTTCACTATGCTTTGTATACTGGCCAGGGCACCTGCTCTCCCCCGTAAATAAACACGGACACTGCTACTCTTCAACCGTTTAGAGAGGGCACTTGGGTTGATAGCTAGTGATTGGGCCAAATCCTGCTGACTAAAGGACTCGCTATATACGGATCTCTTTAGAAGATTGAGCAAGATCTCTTCCTGACTATCCCGCCAACCTGAACGAATGGCTTCTCCAGAAGCGATGAGGGCGTTCACAAAAAAGTCTTGGTTTTCCTTCCCGCTTGAAAAATAAATCTGTGTATTGCCATAGTCATTTTTCTGATGAACAAAATTGATGGCTGCGCGTGCATTCCAATAAGCTGGACCATCTGCTCCAACACTTTGCAAGGGATCAATAGCTGTTACAATCTCCCCAAGGCCAATTCCAAAACGAAGCTGAGTAGGGGTTAGTTCTGAACGTAAGGTATCGATGATTTGAAAAACTGGAGCATCCACTTTTAAAAGCGCCTGAAACTCATCCCCCAAGGTCAAAGTAAAACGGGATGCCAGGTAATCTCCAAATAATTCGTTCATCTTTTGAAGCGTTTTTTCTACCTGTTTTTGCAGGTCAAGACGTTCTTGAACCATTTTGGAATCAATGACATCTGCAATCAAAGCAAGATACATAAGCCCACCTCCTTATGTCTATTATAACGAAAAAAAGCAAAAATGTCTATTATAACAGACATTTAAGAAAATTGCCGTTATAATAGACATCGAATCATTTAAAAGATTATTTCACTTTTTCTTCTTCGTAGTCACCGTTGCTACAAACGACTTGTTTACCACCGCCACGGACTTTCTTCTCAACTAAGTAATGACCACATTTTGGACAGTCACGGCCGATTGGCTTGTCCCAAGAAGTAAATTCACAGTCTGGGTAGCGATTACAGCCATAGAAAATACGATTTCGTTTGGTTTTACGCTCGATGATTTGTCCCTGATGACAGTTTGGACATTCCACCCCGATTTCTTTGACAATGGCTTGAGTATGACGACAATCTGGGAAATTACTACAAGCATAGAACTTACCAAAACGTCCTAATTTAATCACCATCGGGCTGCCACAGACTTCACAATCAAAACCAGCTGGTTCGTCTTTGATTTGGATTTTTTCCATCTCTTCTTCAGCCTTGGCGACTTCTTTAGAGAATGGTTTGTAGAAGGCATCAATGACTTTTTGCCACTCTTCTTTTCCGAGTTCGACATCATCGAGTTTCCCTTCCATCTCCGCTGTGAAGGTCACATTGACAATATCTGGGAAAAACTCAACAATCAGTTTATTAACGATCTCCCCTAATTCCGTTGGTTCAAAGCGTTTAGCTACCAGCTTCACATAATAGCGTTTTTGAATGGTCTCAATCGTCGGAGCATAGGTTGAAGGTCGTCCAACACCGTTCTCTTCCAAGGTCTTAATCAAGGTTGCTTCAGAATATCGAGCAGGTGGTTGGGTAAAGTGTTGCTCCGGCTTGCTATTGACCTGCTTGACGATATCGCCTTCTACCATGTCCGGCAACATCTTGTTTTTGTCTGAATCATTATAAATCGCCAAATAACCGTCAAACTTTACCTGACTCCCATTCGCTGTATATTGAACCCCATTTTGACCTAAACGGACATTCATAGTATCAAAAACAGCTGCCGTCATCTGGCTAGCGACAAAACGATTCCAAATCAAGGTGTAGAGTTTCAATTGGTCTTTGTCCAAGTATTTAGCAATGCTCTCAGGAGTATTGAAGACGCTAGACGGACGAATCGCTTCGTGGGCATCTTGGGCACCAGAAGCATTCTTCACACGGCTTCCATGCTTAGAATATTTCTCACCGAAGCGATCCACGATAAAGTTAGCTGCCTCATTTTGCGCAACCGGACTGATCCGTGTGGAGTCGGTACGCATATAGGTAATCAAACCTTGAACACCAGAGCCGATATTGATTCCTTCGTACAATTGCTGAGCGACCATCATGGTCTTGCGTGTACGGAAGTTGATCTTATTGGCTGCATCCATCTGCATAGAAGAGGTGGTGTAAGGAAGTGGTGCATTCCGACGACGTTCTTTCTTTTCAACTTTTTCAACAGTAAAATCTTTGCCATCTAAGCGTTCAAGAACAGCTTTCACCTCTTCATTGGTGTTGAGCTTCATCTTCTTGCCATCAATCCCATAGAAGCTAGCTTGGAATTGTTTGGTCCCTTTTTTGAAGACACCATCAATGGTCCAATATTCTTCCGGCTTGAAATCATTAATTTCGTTTTCACGATCAATAATTAATTTGAGGGCAACTGATTGCACGCGCCCTGCAGAAAGTCCTTTTTTAACCTTTTTCCAAAGAATAGGCGAAATTGAATACCCTACAATCCGGTCCAAGACACGACGGGCTTGTTGGGCATCGACCAAGTCCATATCGATTTGGCGCGGTTCTTTAAAGGCATTTTTTACTGCATCCTTGGTGATTTCGTTAAAGACCACGCGGTTCTTTTCTTTGGCATCCAAGTTCAAAATATGCGCTAAATGCCAAGAAATAGCTTCTCCTTCTCGGTCCGGGTCACTTGCGAGAAAGACTTGTTTGGCTTTTTTAGCTTCTTTTTTCAAATCATTGATCAAGGGACCTTTTCCGCGAATATTGATATACTCCGGTTCATAGTTATTGTCGAAGTCAATAGACATCGTAGATTTTTTCAGATCCCGAATATGGCCAACACTAGCCATGACTTTGTAGTTACGACCAAGGTATTTTTCGATTGTTTTCGCCTTAGCAGGAGACTCCACAATCACCAAATTTTTCTTGGTTGTACTGCTTTTCTTTTTTGTTACCACGTTTTATCCCTCTGTATTGTATAAATCTCATTGAGTTTAATACATTTTAAGAAAGATGTCAACTAGGAACTTCTCCTATAGGAAAATCACAATTCGTATTTCAATTCATCAAGAATGTCCTGGCCTGAGGTGACAAGCTTTGCACCTTCTTGAATCAGATGATGGCAGCCTGCAGATTTTCCATCTAAAATATTTCCTGGAATAGCAAAAACGTCTCGGCCTTCTTCCATAGCACGCTCACAAGTAATCAAACTGCCTGAACGGAGTCGCGCCTCTGCCACAATCACTGCCTGACAGAGACCTGCAATGATGCGATTTCTCTCAGGAAAATGAAACTTAAGTGGGGCCTGCCCTGGACCATACTCGCTCAAGATCAGATGGTTTTCCCCCATATGTGCCTGCAGTCTTTGATTGCTTTTAGGATAAAAGACATCCAGTCCCGTTCCTATCACTCCGATGGTCTTGCCACCATTTCGTATACTGGCATAATGAGCTGTCGCATCAATTCCCTTAGCAAGTCCACTAACGATGACCAGTTCATTTCCAAGTTCTTTAATAATCTTCTCTACAGATCGCACCCCTTCTCGCGTCGTTTCCCGAGCTCCTACGACTGCAATCTTCGGTTTGGTTAACAGCTCCAAATCTCCTTGGTAAAAAAGGAGTACAGGAGGATTGTAGATCTGTAGCAATTCCTCCGGGTATTCAGGATCAAAAATGGATAGAGATGGGAACCGTTCAAACTCCTTGTGTAAATGCTCTTCATCCAGCTGCCGGTATTTGTCTACAAAATGAATAATACTGCGACAGCGAGCGATCCTTGCTATCTCTTCTAAGCTTGGTAAGGCTTGGTCTTTCCTACAGTAGTCCAAAATTCTCAAGACTTGCTCATTTGATAAACCAGCTTCTTTTAATTTAAAGATTTCAAATTTCTCCATGGTCACCTTCTACTTCCTCTCACTTATTTATTCGAAAAAGAATGGAAAAAAAGCTCTATTTCTAGAACTTTTTTTGATATGTAGAAGAATAAAAGTAAGATGCGGCACCAATCAAGTTGCTTTCATTATGGAAGCGAGCCGCTTGGATCGGCAAGGCCTCAAATTGTTTATGCCCTTTTTGAGAGAGTAGGTTATGGTATTGTCGACTGATCTCATCGATCAGTAGCGGTTGGCTACTAATGCCCCCTCCAATTGTCACCTTCTCAAGCAGGAGCAATGATTGAAGATTAAAAATCAGAATAGCAATATCATGACAATACTCCCGAAACAAGGATTTCAGCTCCTCATGGCCTCCTTGATCAAGAGCCTTGAAAACGGCTATACCATCTGCCTTTTCTAGGTTTAAGATGTGACTAGCCTTCTCAACAAATTGAACAGCTGAACCGGTGTTTTCCAAAAGATTGGAAATACCTTGCAAAAAGAGTCCGCGATGAAAGCGGCGATTTTCTGGTGTTCTTTCTGCCTTATCAATAGTCCGAATGTATTCTGTCAGTTGCCATCCTCTCAATAGATCACCGTTAGAAAGAAGAGCAAGGCCGACTCCTGTCCCTAAGACCAAGGTCGCACCGCAAGAACAATCTTTTAGATTGCCAAGCCTTGCTTCCGCTAGACCAGCAGCTTCTCCATCATTAAGAACGGTGACGGGTACTTGAAATGTTTGTTGCAATCTACTAGCTAGAGGAATGCCTCGCAAATATGGAATGAGACCACCTCGAAAGACAAAGCCAAGGCTCTTTTGGATCTCACCAGGGCATGAAATGGCGATTCCCTCGATTTCTTCCCGTACAGGAGCAACGATTCCTTCTAATCCTTGCCAAAAGTCCTCAATCGTAGATGGTGTTGGGATCTTGTCTGTACGGATCAATTGATAGTCTGCATCCATCAGACCGTACTTTATAAAGGTCCCTCCGATATCGATGGTAAATAGCATAGCCTAATCCTCACACATTGATTTGACGGGTTCAAATGAACGCCGATGGATAGGAGTCACTCCCAGCTTGTCGAGGCCAGCCAGATGGTTAGCCGTCCCATAGCCAGCGTTCTGCGTAAAATCATAACCCGGATATTCGCAATCAAACTCTTCCATCATCTGATCCCGAGTCACCTTGGCTACGATGGATGCTGCAGCAATGGATAAGGAGTTAGCATCCCCTTTGATGATACTAGTTTGGGGAATAGGAAGATCCAACTTCATGGCATCAATCAAAAGATGCTGGGGTTGAGGCTCTAACTGACCAATGGCCTCCATCATGGCTAGCTTCGTAGCTTCATAGATATTAACCTGATCAATCACTTGATTGTCCTTGATGCCGATTCCGATCGCAATGGCGTTTTGGAGCACAGCCTCATAGATTTCTTTGTGTTTGGATTTTGGAATCTTTTTACTATCGTTGAGTCCCGGAATTTTACAAGCTTTCGGCAAGATCACGGCAGCTGCAACAACTGGACCCGCTAATGGGCCGCGTCCCACTTCATCCACACCTGCAATAAGATCAATCCCTTGAGCATAAAGTTCTTTCTCATAGGCTAGCATTTTTTCCAAACGCAAGTCTTCATCCACTTGTTTTTGGAGTTCGCGTTTTCGTTTGCTGATAGCCGTTTGAACCCCCGCTCGACCATCAAGGATCAATTCTTCAAATAAGGGATGATCTAGATCGTCAATCGTTGCCAAACGCTCTTTGATTTCTTTAATCGTTGGCATCTATTTCACCTACACGATCAAGGGAATAGCGTCCCAAACGACCATCACGTACATCCTTGACAAACAAACTGTAAAAACGGTCGTAATCCTCTCGAAATCCTAATTTCTGGGTCATTTCCATAATGATTTCAGGAGCTTCTTGTTCCAGATCCATTTGTTTAAAACGTTCCTGCAAAACAGCTGGATAGTGCTTTTTGAAATAGTTAAGACCAAAGATGGTCACTTCATCCATTGGAAGCAACTGGTCTTTGATGGCACCTGTTAAAGCGAGCTTTAAGGCCACTTCTTCATCTTCAAACTTGGGCCAGAGAATCCCAGGAGTATCCAAGATTTCAAGGTCTTTGTTGGTTTTCAACCACTGTTGCCCCTTGGTCACCCCTGGTTTATTCCCAACAACAGCAATCTTTTTCCCTGCTAAGCGGTTCATCAAAGTTGATTTCCCGGCATTAGGAATTCCGATGATCATGGTCCGAAGGGTTTCAATCTGAATTCCCCGTTCCTTTTGACGGGCAATTTTATCGGCCATCAAGCTCTTAGCAGCATCTGTGACCTTCTTAACCGTAGATTGCTCTTTGGAGTTGATAGCCAAGGTTTTGATGCCTTGAGACTCAAAATAGTCCTGCCATTCTTTTGTTGCTACAGGATCTGCCAAGTCTACCTTGTTCAAAATCATTAATTTAGGCTTATCACCAACAATTTTCGTTAACATAGGATTTTGGCTTGATAGGGGTAAACGAGCATCTACCAGAACCGTCACAAAATCCACAAATTTTAAATTTTCTTGTACTTGTCTTCTAGCTTTGGACATGTGTCCAGGAAACCATTGTATAGTTGCCATGTTCTCCATTCCTTTCCAGTTCAATCTCTTCTATTATACCATGTTTTCTGAAATCACTGTGATTAAGAAAAATACTAAAAAAGAAGCTACCTAAGTAACTTCTATTTTATATTCTAGCGAATTTGCTCAAAATGCAAATGCACGGCGATATGATCACCATAGCCGCTCCGTTCCAAATCACGTTGCAAGCGATAAGAAATATAGTGTTCAGCAATGGTAATATAACCAGCACCAAGTAAACGGTGCTCAACCATTGACTGGATCATGCTGATCGTCGCACGTTCCACTTTAGCTTCTTCCAAATCCATCACAACTTTCTTGGTCACTTGCGCCAAGTTTTGGCGAAGATCATCCGTCAAGACATAAACTGTTTGTGCTGCCTTCAAAACAGCTTGATAGATTTTATCTGGGTCAAATTCTACAACTTCACCACTACGTTTAATGACTTCCATCTTATTCTCCTTGATCATCAATATACTTCTATTATCTTAATAAATAGGGGATTTGTCAAGAATCTAAGACATCAATAATCCGGACGAAGAACTCCCGTAATGATTTCTTTGGTCGCGTGGTAATCCCCATCCACTACAACCTTGATAATGCGCTTCGCTTCCTCAGCAGGAGCTGGCACTAATGGTAAACGAGTTGGCCCCGCTTCAAAGCCCATATAGTTTAAAACAGCTTTGACAGGAGCTGGACTCGGATAAGAAAAGAGAGCATTGACTTTAGGGATAAATTGACGTTGGATGGCTGCAGCTTTTTTTATATCGTTGTGCTCAATGGCTTGGAACATCTCATACATCTCATCTCCATTTGTATGAGAGGCTACTGAGATCACCCCATCAGCTCCAAGGTTCATAGCATGGAAAGCATCTCCATCTTCCCCTGTATAGACGAGAAATTCTTCGGGCTTGTGTTCAATCAAGTAGGCCATATTAGCCAGGGTTGTACACTCTTTTACCCCAATGATATTTGGGTGTTCTGCCAAACGAAGCATGGTTTCTGGTGTCATTTCGACAACCACTCGCCCTGGAATATTGTAGATAATAATCGGAAGATTAGATGCATCCGCAATCGCTTTAAAGTGTTGATACATTCCTTCTTGGGATGGTTTGTTGTAGTAAGGGACGATAGCCAATCCTGCTGCAAAGCCACCAAAAGCATCCACTTCTTTAACGAACTCAATCGAGTCGCGGGTTTCATTGGTTCCGACACCAGCGATCAAAGGAACTCGACCATTGACAATCTTTTGAACAGCCGCAAAGAGTTGCAATTCCTCATCGTGGGTCAGAGTTGGACTTTCCGCAGTCGTTCCAGCTAAGAGAATCCCGTCTGTATGATGAGCCAAGAGGTGCTCGATCAAGTCAGGAAGAGCATCAAAATTAATGCTCCCATCTTCATGGAAGGGGGTGATAAATGCAGTGATGATTTTACAATCTTTTAAATCATTATAAGACATAGAAAAACCTTTCTCTATATAAGAAAGAGGCTGGGGTCTGCTTGCCTTTGCCTCATGATCTGTTCATAAAAACAAGTTGATTCGTTAGAAAGCTGAGGAAGAAATCAAACTCTTCGAGTTGCTGATTTCTGTTTCGCTCCCTACTTCAACTCAAATTTCAACTCAGCTGTTGGACGTACAAGTCCACGTTCGTGAAGAGTTTCTGCGATTTGGACTGAGTTCCAAGCAGCTCCTTTAAGAAGGTTATCTGAAACAACCCACATGTGGATTCCTTTTTCAGCATCCAAGTCTTTACGAATCCGTCCAACGAAGGTATCGCGTGATCCGACCGCATTAACGGCTTGTGGGTAGACTTGGTGAGCAACATCGTCTTCAAGAACTGCACCTGGGAATTCTGCAATAGCAGCTTTCACTTCATCAATTGGTGCCACTTCTTTTGTTTCAATGTAGACTGACTCTGAGTGAGCTGACAAGACTGGAATCCGCACACAAGTTGCTGACACGGCAATGCTATCGTCTTCCATAATTTTCTTAGTCTCGTTTGTCATCTTCATTTCTTCGTAAGTATAGTCATTTTCTGTGAAGACGTCAATTTGTGGAAGAGCGTTGAAAGCAATTGGGTAATGTTTTTTATCACCACCTGAAGGCAAGATTTCAGCTTTGACATCGCGTGGGTTGACCCCATCATTCAAGACTTCCTTCAACTCACGTTGGGTTTCAAGAATAGCTCCCATACCGGCACCTGAAACAGCTTGGTAAGTAGATACGATGATACGGTCCAAGCCCCATTTTTGACGAACTGGCTCAAGAGCGACCATCATTTGGATTGTTGAACAGTTTGGACAAGAGATGATTCCGTTGTGAGCATCAAGAGCATGTGCATTCACTTCAGGAACTACCAATGGGACATCCGGATTTTGACGGAAATAAGAAGTGTTATCAACCACTACTGCGCCTGCTTTCACCGCATAAGGTGCATATTTGGCAGATGTTGAACCACCAGCTGAGAAAAGAGCAATATCAACGCCTTCAAAAGCATCTTCAGTCGTTTCCTCAATGGTCACGTCTTGCCCTTTAAATTGCAAGACTTTTCCTGCAGAACGTGCTGACGCAAGGTAGCGAATTTTATCGATTGGAAGAGTAGATTCTTCCAACATTTTGATCATTTGAGCACCAACGGCACCTGTAGCACCGACAACAGCAACTGTGTATCCCATAGTAAATCCTCTTTCAAAATTTTCTAAAAATTGAGTATTTGTACTATTATACAATTTTTTGGCATAAATGAAAAGTACCAACAGTAGGAAAAAATCCTGATTCTAAGACCAGGATTCTTGATGGTTATTTATCATAAATAGCTCTTTAGTTCAGGTCATAGTTCAAGTCGCTTAAATCTTTCTTACCTTGTGTTTCTTCAGCAAGAAATGGAACTTGATGGATCCCCTTTAAACCTGCTACGATAGACGCCGGAAATGAAACAATTTCTTGATTAATGTGGCTGACATTACTGTTGACAATTCGCTTCGCTGCAGCAAGATCTTCATTTTCGTCAGCGATTTCCTTTTGCAAGGCTAAGAATTGATTAGAAGACAAGAGCTCTGGATAATTTTCACCAACTGCACGAATTTGTGCCAAGACATCGTTTTGATTGGTAATAACTTGGTTGGATTCTTGAATTGTTGCTCCTTGGCGTAAAGCAACTAAATCAGTGAAAATCTGTTGCTCATGTTTGGCATAGGCTTTGGCTACTTTTAGCATTTCCGAAATGGTATCATAGCGTTTTACAAGAACGATATCGACCGTTCTCTTTGATTCTTCAATGGTTACTAGATAGCGATTGAGGCGATTTCCTACACTAATAAACCAAATGGCCAATAGGACAAGAAATAATAGGATGATTCCAATAATGACGTTCATGATGCTTCTCCTTCAAAAATTGCTGTTATTTCTTTAATTAAAGCTAGTTCTCTGCATAATTTATGATATTCAGTCACCAAAGATAGTTGATCAATATCTTCTGGTTTTTGGGGAGTCGGAAAGATATAGCGATCAGTATACAAAGAAATAAAAAGTTTATTGTCTTTCAAAAATACACACATGGCATTTTGAAAAATTTGTCGATCAAACCATTCTAACATCTTAGGGGTGAGAAATTTTCGGGCAGACAGTTCATCCGTGCAGTAGATATTGTAATTCTCGTTATTGCGAATATCCTCTGTTTCAATCTGAACTTCATCCCCTCTGGCTCCAGGATAAACCCCATTCACCTCCCTCTTAAAAAGAAATGATTTCTTGGTTGGCACAACCCGAAGATGACCGGAGAAATTGATCGGTAGACATAAAGAGAACACTTGTCCAAGGAAATCTGTAACTTCCACATGTTCCGTCCTCGTATGTCCATTAGATGTCCGGTAACGAGTCTCCGTATGATGGGCATAGAGATTTGACACTGTCAGCTCTTTGTCATCATGAAATGATAGCTCTTTGAAACATAGAAAATCAGTCGACCGAGGACATAAATGCGAGAGAGCTTCAGAAGGGATGGAACCGTCCTCTTTGATCGAAGCTCGAGGAAAAACTTCCTTTAATACAGGCGAAAGGATATCATCAAGATAGATCTCATCGTTCGAACGAATTCGATCCCCAAACAAGGCTTTTCGTTTTTTATATTGTGGCCAATAATACAAACCAACAACTAAAAGGATCAAAGGAATAGCTGCAAAACGCAATAAAATGAGAGACAGTATGGCGCAAATAATACCAAAGGATCGCAAAACATTCCACTGAAGATTGTTCTTCATCTGTTCTCGGATCAATCCGATGGCATCCTGAAATTGTTTGGAGTTTTCAAGCTCTTCAATTTTCTGCGAATAGTCTGTAGATGCTGAATCATTAGAATGATAGAAATCTCCCAATCAACTCCACTCCTTTCTGACCTAGGCACTTTACTATATTATAACACCAACATAACTTTGTAGCAAATGTATTATAATAGTTTTGGACCTTTGAAGACACAAAAAAATCCTGATCCGAAGACCAGGATTTGAGGCACCTTTCGGTGAGAACAGCCGGTTCACACAACTGTTCAAGGTCCGCTCCTGCGTTACAATTGAATGTAGACCTCCTCAGCGCAAAAGGCTCCTAAGAGCCAATCGACTCATCGCATAAATCTAGTTTACCATGAACATCCACAAACTGTCAAGAAGGTAGGTACTTGCTTCCTTCTCGAATACTCAAAGGAGATAACTGCTCTCGATAGCGGTCGATAAAGGCCCCTACCCAATCCGGATTAACCTTGGAATAATTGCGTAAACTCCAGCCGATTGCCTTATTTATAAAGAACTCGCTTTGACCTAGATTATTGAGGATCACTTTTTCTAACAAATCCGTATCTGTTTTTTCTTTCCTCATAAGCTGGTGATCAATGGCAATCCGCCTCAACCAAAAGTCCTGATCCTTACTCCAATCTAGCATAACCTGCTTTGTTTCTGGATAGTGAAAAGTAATCTCTCCGATGATAAGGTCCAATTGATCTATACTGTCCCACCATGATTTGGTTTGAGCCAATTCCTTTAGCTTTGGAAAATCTTCAGGTCTAAGCTCCTTCTTCTTTTTATCCAGATAATCCATAGCAATATATTGGAACTCACGGTACGGTTGCTGCCAACACTCTTCCACAAAAGCCCAATCAATTGGATCCTTTATGAAAGGCTTAAAAAAATCTCTTTCAATCTTTTTGAGAATTGGTTTTTGAACGCCAAGAAAGCTGAATTTATTTTTCATATAAGCTTCCATTGCTGGGACTTTCTCTGGATCAGCTTGGTCTTCTAACAATTTCAAAAGAATTTTTGTATCCATATGATTCCTCCTTTTTTACATCAAAGGTCCAATCAGAGAAAAAAGATAACCGCCCAGACGATGAGCCATAGGCATTTTAGATAAACTTTCTAGAGTGACTTCCTCTGAGAGAGCCTGGGTTTTCTCAAAATCTTCTTCAATCTTTAGCACTTCCAGATTTTTGTAGAGATAAACCCCATCTTCAAAATTTTGATAAAGACTTCGGTAGTCTGTATTAATGGTTCCTACCACAGCTTGTTGGCTATCAGAAACATAAACTTTAGCATGGACAAAACCTGGGGTATAACGGAAAATACGGACGCCAGCATCCAAGAGCACTTTAAAATAGGTCGTCGCAATATCAAAGGCATATTGTTTATCTGGAATCCCTGGCATAATGATCCGAACATCTACTCCGCGTTTGGCCGCGAAAGTCATAGCTCTAACCAATTCGTCATCCAAGATCAAATAAGGGGTCATGATGTGAACATAATCGGTCGATGTATTCAGTAAATGAAGATAAACATCCTCAGCCACTTTGTGATAGGTCAATGGTGAATTGCCATAAGGGAGTACAAAGCCCTGACTCTTTCTTTGTTGAGGTTTTTCTTGTAGATAGCGCTCCATATCCCTTTTATCTTCTATTCCAGTCACTGTCCACATGGTCAAAAAGAGAGCTTTTAGCGTTTGAACTGCTGAACCATCTAATCGAAGGGCCGTATCCTTCCAATGACCAAAGCGTTCTCGTTTATTGACATACTCATCAGCGATATTAACGCCACCAGTATAAGCAAATTGACCATCAATCACTGTAATCTTTCGATGGTCTCGGTAATTGTAATAGGTTGATAGAATAGGCTTGACTGGTGAGAAGGCCTGAGCTTTAATGCCAACCTTGTGCAAGCGCTCGATATAATCGTAGGACAAGGTAGTCATCTCATTCATCCCATCAAACATGACACGAACATCCAGACCTGCCTTGGCCTTCTCCTCCAAAATGGCTAAAATCTCGCCCCACATGATCCCTTCGTCAATAATGAAATATTCCATAAAGATATAACGCTCCGCCTTTTTCAAATCCTCCAACAAGGCTGGTAGCATGTCATCTCCAAGTGGAAAATAGGTGACCTCTGTGTCTCTGTAGATAGGAAACTGGGCTGGACTATGCTCCAGAAAATAAGCTAATTTCTGTAATTGGCGATCACTTTGGGATAAATAATCAGCAACTTCTGGATCGGTGCTTAGATAGTCGGATACCTGCACTGTAGCATTCTCAAGTCGTTTCTTCAAGCGTCTTACACCCAAATCAGCTAACGAAAAATAGAGCAGAGCCGTCCCAAAAATTGGAAAGAGGGAAATGATAATTATCCAGGACAGCTTGGAACGAGAATCCATTGAACGATTGAGCAAGTAAAAGAAGGTAAAGACACTCAACAAGTGTTCCCATAAGATAACGGATGGGAAATGCTCTTGTAGGCTGAGATATGAAAAGACAAGAAAGGCCAATTCCAGTAAGAAGAACAGGAGAATGGGAACCTTTCGGTTAAGTAGAATTTTGGCCCATCTGGAGGGCTTTTGGGGTAACAGTCTAGCACTCTGTTCTTGAGTCATATAGGCTCCTTTCATGTAGGGGAGATCATCACAACTTTCCGGTCTCTTTCAGTAATTTTATTAGTATCATTTTAGCCTATGAAAAAGTCGGGGATAATTAGCTATTGCAATTTACAAATGTCGTGATTTCTACCGTATTTTCCTAACAGCACCGTCTATGGTCTTTTGCATCCAGACGATATCATGCCATTTGTTAAACTTATAGCCAATTTTTGGGAAGTGAGCGACTTGAACATAGCCCCGCTTTTCATGCATGGAAATGCTCGCTTCGTTCGGAACTGCGATACAAGCCAGAAAGCGTAAGTAGCCTCGTGCTTGCAACTCCTCTTCTAAGGCCGTATAAAGAGCCGTTCCAATCCCTTGTCCACGCGCCTCTTTGGCTACATAAATAGATAATTCAGTGGTCCAATCATAGGCAGCGCGTGCATAATAGGTCGAGGCATAGGCATACCCCACAACTTTCCCATCCACTTCTGCGACCAAATAAGGAAATTGGGTCAGCGTTTTTGCGATGCGGCTTTCAAATTCCTGGACAGTCGGCACATCAACCTCAAAGGTAATGGTTGTCTCTGTCACATAAGGTTGGTAAATCGCTCGGATAGCTGCTGCATCGCTGAGCTGAACGGGTCGAATCATCATGGTGGCCTCCTAATTAGATTATACCTAGTATACCGATAAGCCTTCTCACTGTCAATGAAGAGAGGCAATGATCTAATAGTTTCATTTTTTGCAAAAGGATTTATATAGAAAAGAGGTTGAGAAATCCAGTCTCAACCTCTTTAGCTTATTCCGCTTTTTTATTTGAAAATTGGCTATTGTAGAGCTCATAGTAGAATCCTTTATCTGCTAACAAGGATTGGTGATTTCCTTGCTCGATGATTTGGCCATCTTTGAGGACAAGGATTTTATCTGCTTCTTGAATGGTAGACAAGCGGTGAGCAATGACAAAACTAGTCCGCCCTTTCATCAAATTCTTCATGGCTTTTTGAATCAAGAGCTCTAAACGCGTATCGACAGAAGACGTCGCTTCATCCAAAATCAAGATTTTAGGATCCGCTAGGAGCGCACGCGCAATAGTTAGAAGTTGCTTTTGCCCTAGAGAAATATTGCTAGACTCCTGGTTCATTTCCATATTGTAACCACCAGGGAGTGTCCGGATAAAGTGATCGACATTGGCTGCCTTTGCGGCTTCCACAATTTCTTCATCCGTTGCCTCGAGATTACCAAAGCGAAGGTTTTCTTTGATGGTTCCTTCATATAACCAAGCATCCTGAAGCACCATTCCGAATTGTTTGCGGTAATCTTGGCGAGATAGATGGCGAATATCATGACCATCGACTGTAATCGATCCTGCAGTCACATCATAAAAGCGCATCAGCAAATTAATCAGGGTTGTTTTTCCTGCTCCGGTTGGTCCGACAATGGCCACCATTTCACCTGGTTTGACTTCTAGGTTGAAATCACGAATCAAGGGTTTGTCCGCTACGTATTGGAAATCAACGTTTTTAAAGCTGACTTGCCCTGTCAAATCTCCATAGAGGGTTTCTGTCACATCTGCTACTTCATCTGGTTCATCCATGACTTGGAAAATCCGATCTAGAGACGACTTAGCACTTTGTAGCTGTCCTGCCAATTGGGTCAAGTTTTGAATCGGTTGGTTGATCTGCCAAACATATTGAACGAAGGCCTGCATATTCCCGACAGTCAAACGTCCTGCTATCACTTGCAAGCCACCAAACAAAGCGATAATGAGATAAGTCAAATCTGAAATCCCATGTAAAATCGGCATCATTAAGCCAGAAATGAAATTAGCCTTGAATCCTACTTTTTGAAGGTGATGGGTAATATCATGAAACTCTTCCTGAGAAGATTTTTCCCGAACGTAGAGCTTAAGTACATTAAATCCTGTTAAATTTTCTTGCACAAAGCCGTTCATTGCTCCCAAAACATCTGCCTGCTCTTTAAAGTAAGGTTGAGATTTTTTCATGATAAATCGAGCACTGAAATAAGTGATCGGAATGGACAAAATGACCACTAGCCCCAGCTGGATGTTTAAGTACAAGACCATGCTGATGACAAAGAGCAAGGTAAAGATAGCATTAACGATTTGTAAGAAGGACTGTTGCAAAGCATTAGAGACAGTTTCGACATCGCTAGTAAAACGTCCTAGCAAATCTCCGAACTGATGCCGGTCAAAAAAAGAAACGGGAATGTGATTGATTTTATGGGACAAATCATTTCGCATGTCCTGAACGGTCTTTTGAACAGCATTAGTCATGAAATAGTTGGAATAATAAGATCCCAACTCATAGAGGACCCCACGGAATAGATAGAGCGTCATAATGATCGCGATATAGGAGGTGTTAAGACCAGCTCCCGCAAGGCCTTTTGCCATATCCATGAGATTTTTTGTCAACTCAGTAATCGCAAGCCCCAAAACAAAGGGTTCGACAACACTCATGACGACACTCAGGATTTTTAAGAAAATGGACAAGCAAACTTCCAAGCGATAGGCTCTCAAGTAAGTCCATAGTCTACTAAAACTGTTTTGTTCTTGTTTCATCTGCTTCTCCTTTCTATTCCTCTGTCAATGATGGACTATCGAGCTGCGAATTAGCAATTTCACGATAGATCTCATTGCTTTCCATCAATTCATCGTGGGTTCCTCGACCGACAATTTCCCCTTGGTCCAAGACAATTATTTGATCCGCATCCATAATGGTTCCCACACGTTGCGCTACGATCAAAACGGTCGCATCTCCTGTAACTTCTTTGAGACGCTTCCGCAAAGTGGCATCCGTCTTGTAGTCCAAAGCAGAGAAGGAATCATCGAAAATAAAGATATCCGGATCTTTGACAACGGCACGAGCGATAGACAAGCGTTGTTTTTGACCACCTGAAAGGTTGCTACCACCTTCTGCCAAATGGGTATCAAAGCGTTCCTCACGGCTGTCGATAAATTCCTTGGCTTGGGAAATTTCAGCCGCTTGTTCTAGCTCTTGTACAGAGGCATCTTCTTTCCCATAACGAAGGTTCTCAGCAATGGTTCCCGTAAAGAGCAAGGCCTTTTGTGGAATAAAACCAATCTTTTGGCGAAGGGCTTTCAGATTGTAGTCACGGACATCCACACCATCGACCAAAATCTTCCCTAGGGTGACATCATAGAATCGAGGAATCAACTGCACAAGTGAAGATTTCCCAGAACCGGTCGAGCCGATAAAGGCAATGGTTTCGCCAGGTTTGGCTTGAAAGGAAATATTATGGAGAACTGGACTCTCCGTCTCACCTGGATAAGCAAAGGTGACATTGTCAAATTCCAAATAGCCACGAGATGCTGTTTCTGTTATCCCATTCTCATTTGGATCAATCGAAATGGGCATGTCCATGATTTCCTTGAGCCGACGGCTAGAGACCGCAGTACGAGGATACATGGTAAAGAGATTGGCTAAAAAGAGGAAAGATAAGAGCGCGTGAAAGCTATACTCAATAAAGGCAACCAGATCCCCAATTTTCAAACTACCGTCATGAAGAGGATCCAAAGCAAACCAGACAATCGCCACAATCATAGCAATGATGATCTGCACAAATAGAGGTTCTGTCAAACCAGTTAGTTTGAACAATTTATTCGAGTTTTCTGCGTAGACTTCATTTTCAGCCGCAAATTTATCCTCTTGGAATTCTTCGCGGGCAAAGGCACGAATCACTCGGAGACCTGTCAAATTTTCACGCGCAAACTGATTGAGATGGTCAAGGGTCTTTTGTTGCTTCTCAGAAAGTGGACGTGTCTTGACTGCTACATACCAGACAACGACAGCAAGAAATGGTACAGATACTGCTACAATCCATGCTAGAGAAGGACTGGTTGTCAGAATCAAGAGAACGCTGGAAACCATCATCAAGGGTGTGATGACGCCCATCTTCAACATAGAATCCGCAAACTGCATCAAAACAAAGGCATCCGAAGTCAAGCGAGTGACCAATGAGGATACCCCAATTTGCTCATACTCGCGATGCGAATACTCCTGTAACTTGGCATAGAGGTCATTGCGCATATCACGGACCATAGTGGTCGTTAGCTGGCCAACTGCGTAAGACAAGATAATCCGTCCCACAATCCCTAGCAAAATAATCGCAAACATGACCCAGCCCCAGAAATAAAGCCGATCCACATCACGCGGGTTAATCCCCTCATCAATCATGCGAGCCAGAATCGTTGGCAAACCTAAATTGACAATGACAAAAAGGATGGCCGAAAATAGATTCAGGGCTAGCCACTTGGGATACTTTTTCAAGTAAGACCAAATATATTGCATAGATGATTCTCCTTTTCCATAAATAATTTCCTAGATCATACAGAAAAGAGGGAGTGAGACGAAATCATTTTCAAAGAAAATCATTCCTGCCCCAGTCCCATCTGTAGTCTCATTCATTATACCAAACCAGCTATAAAAGTAAAGCAAAAGAGCAGGTTTTCCTGCTCTTCATTTAGTTTATTTTGTACGTTTGAATTTAGCATTTTTAAGAAGCGACGATGCAAATTGATTCGTAGATTCTTGATCTTTTGTAAAGCTAAATGTTAGGGTATCTCCATTAATCTTATATCTAACCTTCTCACCTTTGTCTTCTAGCGCACCAATTGTTTTAGTTTTTTGATTAACTCTAATTTCTGTTGAATCTGTAGTTTTATGGCCTGGTCTTTTAGTTTTAATAGTTAAATATCCTTTTGAATCGTTAATATCAATGGACAACTCCAAGGAATATTTATTGTTTAGAGAATCAATATCTGAACTGGAAGCTCCTTGATCTTTAAGAATTTTCTTCATTTCTGCTGTAGATGGTTTGTAAACATAGGTTCCGTTGTCACCTTTTGCACCACACGCAGTTAAAAGAAAAATAGCAAAGAAAGCTACTAGAGCCAAAAGAAACTGTTTAAAGTTTTTCATAATTTCTCCTCATTTCATAGAATATCCCTATTATAGCAACAATTCCATTGCATCGCAATGAAATTGTTACATTATTTAGTTTGACTGGGTTCAAACTATTGCTATTAGATAAAAATCAAAAATTTAGTTAGAATTCTAATAGATAATCATAATAAATACACATAAAAAGGTAGGATTTAGATCCCACCTCTATTAACTATTTAACTTTTTTAAACTTAGCAATTTTCATGTAGTTATTAAACATGTCTGTGTCACCCATTAAAGAATTCTTCACATCCTTAATCGTTAACACATTTCCTGAAACTTGATAAGTAATTTCCGCTTTCCCATACTCATTTTCTGAGACAAGAGTTTTAGCTTTTTGGTCTACTTCCAACTTAATCACTTGATTAACATTTTGACCACCTGCATTCGTGTCTACTTTCATCTCGCCTTTCTTATCCTTAATTGTAATAGAAATAGTAAATGAGTAATTATCACCTATCAAAGATTGAAATTCACTTGGCATAATTTCTTTGATTTCATCTTTAGTAGGCTCAAACACGTAAGTACCGTTGTCGCTTTTTGCGCCACAAGCTACCAAAAAGACTGCTGCAAAGACAGCTACAACAGCTAACAAAAGACGTTTAAAATTTTTCATCATCTTCCCCTTTATGATATGATTTATAGCCATTATAGCAACAAATTAGCAACATCTCAAGGGAATATAGCAAATGTAAAATCATTGTAACATCATTAAAACTGCACTATTTAGTAGGTTTAGAGAAAATAAAGAGAGCTACACATGTTAGCTTTATAAAAGCCCTCTATTCACATTCTATCATCATTATTTTCAACGACAAAAAAACCGAGGCCTAAACCTCGGTTTTCGTTTTGATTGGAAACTCTATTATTTAAGAGTAATTTGAGCGTGATACCCAAAACTTCAAGTATAAAGCTAATTTCTATTTATTTTATTTTTGTGGGGGTGTATATGGGGGTGTTGCTCCTACACCCTCTTGTTTCAGAAGTAGAGTAATTTCATTACCTAGGGTTGTATTGTTAGCATTATAGTAATGACTATATGTGTTTAAGGTTGTGGCTTTATCAATTCTTCCAGAACGCTGAGATACTTCTAAAACATCTTTTTTTAGAACATTAATCATAAAGGAATCGTGAGAATGACGCAAGCCTTTACCTGTTATTTCTGGAACACCTGCTAACTTTGCATGACGTTTCAACATTCTTGTCAAAGTGCTTTTTACCATTGGTTCACCAAACTTAGATAGAATATAATCTTGATCAGAATTAGAAATCTGAATTGAGCGCCAACGTTCAAGCACTTTTATTGTTTCATCATCTAAATCTATATATCTTATTCCTGCTTCTGTCTTTGTCTGCTCTTTACGATTATAGATACCGCCTTTTAAAGCTTCTAAAGTCGAGTGAACAAAGATACGTTTATTCTCTTTGTCAAAATCTGACCAAAGTAAAGAAAAACCTTCACTAACACGTACGCCAGTCATATAGTATAACCAAGTGGTAGTAAAACGGTGAAGATCTTCATAATCAGTTAAGTCAAAAGTAGAAATAACTTTCTTAAACTCTTCAAAAGTCCAGAATTTTGTATCTGGCCTTTTACCTTTTGGATTATCTAAACATTTACACGGAAAAGTTTTAATATATTCCATTCTTTCCGCATATCCTAAGCATTGCTTAAAACGTATCCACACACATTTTGCGTAATTCGCAGAATACTTATTAATAAGTTCTAAGCGAAACTTCTCACAGTCACGAGGTTTTATATCTCGTAATTTAAATTTTCCAAATCTCTCAATAAATGTTTCAAATTGAGCGACTGCAGTTCTATACGTGCTATCCTGAACAGTTTGTTTGTAATAAGGTAAAAATACATCGAGCATATATTGTTCGAAGCTGAGATTATAGTCGCTATAATCAAACTTATCGTAAAATTCGACTCTTGCCCGACACAACTCATCATATGCCTCTTTTTCGGTTGAAAAAGATTTTCCCCAAATATTTCGATATCTTTTAAACCTTTGACGTTTGCCACTAACTGATGTTTTAAATTCGGTTTGACAGTAAATTCTCCCTTTACTATCTCTAAAAACACCTTTATATTTTTTTGACATTGTTTTCAATTCCTTTCGTTAAGTAAATTGAAAACCGAGTAATTCTTCCACTATAAAACTAGGTGCAAGATCAAGTCTTTTGTTATCGAAAGGCGACCTTCTTAAGTTTATCATATTATTTGAAGAATTCATAGATTCATCAAATTGTTTTACAGCAATTAATTTTGCTTGTCTAATAATTTCTTTCGAAGCTGTTTTTGAAAAACCCAGCTTCATAATATCTTTGTGATTAACAGTTCTCATTATTATCTCCTATATCGTAAAATTCGGTAATATAACTTATTTCATCTCCTGTACTTATTGTATGAGTTGTTTTTTTAGAATATTTTGCTTCTAAATCAACATCTAGCCCATTAATAGTCATAACTTCTTTTTTTGTTGCTGTAAGTTCTATTGGTTTTTTAATTCCTCTGGAACACCGATAAATTCTCACTCCTTTTGGATATAAATATAGTCGTGCACCTTTGATATATTTTTTTGTATTTTGATTATCATTTATCTCTAGATTAGTTAAATATGCAACAACATAATTTCCTACCTTATCACTATTTTTAAGTCTTTTAGTTTTGGTGAAACCTTTTTTCCAGCACTCTTCAATAATTTTATTTGGAATATAAAGAGAGTTTCTTTTAGGTGCTTTTATAAGAAGATGACAATGCCAACTCCCACTAGCTTGTGGCTCAATAACATTAATATATTCTAAATCTGGATACTGTTTTCTTAAATCCCTAATAAATAATTTAAAATCTCTATATACAATTGTGATTTCATTAGTGTATTTAGCGTAGGTCAATGTTATCCAAAGTTCATTCTTATCTCCCCTAAAATTATGAGCAATAAGCCTCCTTAATTTTCTCATTGTTATACGAGTAGATTTGATGTTATCACTTCGTGTAACTCCGCTTGTATCCATATCAAATATTTCTCCAGTATCTAAAACGACATATTTTCTATTCGGAAGCACTTTTATAGTTTGCTTATGTAATCCATTCGAAGTTGTTAATTCAAGTGTATTACCATATCTATAAGATTTAACGATACTTTCTGAATTTACTTTTGGATTATTTATTTTTACTCCTCGCTTTCGTTATTGTTCTAATGTTTGACGTTTATCAAGTTAAAAGCAATAGAAGCAAGCTTCTATTGCTGGGCACATTTCTTAAAGTAAAGAAAGAGGGACGTTCCACTTGCTCTAGCTCTCTGAGCTGAGCACCCCTATTCTTTACTTTCGAAAGTGCTCTAATAATATTTTTCCAATTCTTTTAGAAAGTCAAAATTTTTATCAAAAAATGGAGTTTCAAAATAAGTTGGTAAAGTCATTTTCCCGTCAATCTGTACATGCCCTCCTCCTTTTATTTCAATTGATTTATAGTCCTTAAAATTAGAACCAAAAACCATTCTATATCCATCTTCTGATAGATTGCCAAGCGCAACTCGGCAACCTAATTGATCCCTAATAGCACCATCTAGAATACTCACATCTGGGCGCTGCATTGATACCTCTATTAATATACCAACTTGTCTTCCCATCATCACTAAGTTAAAAATGTAAGACATGGCTTCTTCAGCAATTTTTTTATCTGATACTTTTACAAAAGCTGTAACTTCATCAATAAAAACTACTATTGGTTTTAATCCAAAATCTGTAAAATCTTTCCCAAATGATTCTTGACTAGAAAAATATTTATCGTACCTATTCATCATTTTAGTATTTACCACTCTAAGTATTTTACAGATTTGATTAGAAGTAACAGCAACATTCTCTTCTGAAAACCCATCAACATATCTCAATAAACTTAAATCTGCATTTTTCGGATCACAGATATAAATATCAGCTCCCATCGATGCATATTGTAAAATTTTATAGTTCAAAAACATACTTTTTCCTGAACCTGTTGTACCAACTGTTAAACCATGCGGAGCTTTGCTAATATCGAATGATATTTTTTTTGTGAGTTGAATTACTGTCGAATTTCTACCTTTTTCTAAATTTAAATCCGATACTTTTAAACGTTCATCTTTTATTAATTCAAAAATATAATCTGTGTATGTCAACTGCTTTTCATTAGATATCAATTTTTTCCCTAAGAATGCTTCCAACTTGCTTCCAAGATCATTAACTTTATGGCTTAGAAGTCCACCTATATTATAAACCCTAATGGTAAATGTACTTGTATCATTTTTATTATCAATCCATTCCATTTCCAAGGTTTCAATATATTTTTTTTCTTTAGTTTCAGTTATCTGTGAAATATATAATTGGTTTAATTTAATAAATTTAAATAATTTTTTCTGTCTTAAATACTTACTCCTGTTAAATTGACCAAATACAAACAAAAGAACTAACAGTAATTCTAAAAAATATATAATCCAAATTTGATTCATACTTAATCTCAAATTAATTAATGGTAGCAAATATAAATCGATAAAAAAGACCACTATTACAAATAATAGTAATATTATTCGACTTGCCCAGAATGGAAACATCCAATTTATACTAACCCTTTTCATGCTGTTTATTACCTTGTGGATCTGTAATTACATCTGCTGTTATTGACAATTGATTTTGGAACTCACCGTAAACAACCGCTTTAGTAATATTTTCAATTCTACAAATTGTTTTCATTGGAATAAATTTGGAATATTCATCAATTCCTTTATTATTTACAGTAACGACTACTTGCTCTCCCAGATTGGTATGACCATTCTGATATTCTGTGGTATCTTTAACAATAAGTAAGCTCACTTTTAATTTGTTATCTTGTGTAAGTTTAGAACCCAAATAAACAAGTTCTTTGTTATCAAAAAATGATTTATCAAACTTTAAAAAGTTTCTTAAATTTTTTAATGCCATTTTCATTCCTCTTTCAAAATATAAATTATTTAATTCATCTTGCATCTAGATCAGAAAACTAAATTCAAAAATCTTTAACTAATCTAGATGCAAAATCCATTTTTATAATTAATCAGATACATTAATTTTATGCTCAGAAATAGCTAATTCTATAGCTTCAGAAATATCTCTGTCTGTAAGTATATCTTTACTCCATTTTTTGCTAAAAAGTATCTCTTGTATAGTATTAATAATTAAATTATTATCCATGATTTCTCTAGAATAGTGATTAAAAATTATAATTTTAGTTTTTGGAAGATCTTTAAATTTCCACTCTATTTTTGAGTCTCCAACTATTCTTGAATCTGAACAAACTAGTTTCAAATCGCCACAAACAATTTTTTCGAAAAAATCAGTTATTTCAGTCTTTTTATAGATTTTATTTGTATAAACTATTTCATAAGCTGTAAGAACATGATCTGATTGATCTTTATAATTTATTTGTATATATTTGAGCTTATCATTTGAATCTAATGCCCAATAATAGTGAAAGGGCTTAACTAGGATATGTGAGTTACTACAATTAAAATCTGAAGAAATAATTAACACTATTGACATATAATTCTCCTTTTCTATTAGATTATTTTTTTAACTTATTTTAAAGATAAATCACCCCGATTTAATGATGCATCATTGTAATTGAATATTCATAGTTAAATTAAAACACATTATTTTTTAAATGTGAATACGACATTATTACATAAATTTATTGCATTTTTTATATAACGATGATATCCTATATAATAACGATAACTATTTTTCTATAAATGAAAAATGCTAATTCTATTGTTTTTTTATAATTTTTTTCTAAATTAAATGTAAAATTTTAAAGTAAATTCATTTAAAACTTATATTTTATTTGCAATAAAATTTTATATTTTTATATAAGAGGTGCTTATGAAACATAAAAATGGGATATTTAAAAACTCTGCAGAATTTCTTCATAAATCAATTTCTCATAATTTAACTAATTTCCTGAATGAAAAAAATCAACCTCAATATAATTTATTAATTGATAATTCTGTTTCAGAAAGAATTTTGAACGGTGAAATTAAAAATATTGATGCTGAAAATTACTACTCTCATTCTAAAGAAGGTGCATCTTCTAAAATAAGTAACTTACTAAAATGTAAAGAGAAATATTCTGATGGTATCATAGATCTTATTTGCAAGAATATAGATAAAAGTGTTGATGAAATAGTTTGGCTTAAAATTCCAACTAAAGATAATAACAACAATTCATTTCTATTTTATGCGAATATCATTATCCCTATACTATATGATGCATTTTGTTCAAATGATTATCATGATTATATGAAAAATTATATTTTAGAATACTATGATTTTTCTGATGTTACTATTAAAAAAATACAAGGAAATTACGATTCTATAGAAGAGTATCATGATATTATGCGTGATAAATTTATATTTATCTTTCAAAACAAACTTGCCATTAAATTTGATAAAATTGCTCGTGATAAAGGTTTTAAAACTTTTCATGAATACTTCCTTGATTTCTTTCGAAATAAAAAGAATCCATTAAGAAATATAGAAAAGTACTATTCTGAATTTTTTATTTTAATGAAGAAAGAATTTTTAGATTATACAGGCCCCAACCCAGAGGGAAGTGACACTTTTGCTAAGTATTATCTCAACTTAATGATCCACAGGTATTCTTTAAAAATTAAAAGTCCAGAAATTCAATTAAAATTTGACTACCTTACATCTGAATTAGTTGATTTACTTGAAGAAATTGATTATTCGAAATAGAAAAAGGTTACAATTTTTGTAACCTTTTTTATAATTCATCTTCAACTTATTGGTTTATAAACTACGAGAATAGAACGAGTGGGTATGAATAATGTTGTTATCTTTAGCTGTTTATTTGTTAGGATTTCCAACTTATACTGGGTTCTCAAAAAAATAGATACCCACACTGTTAAGAACTTTATATACAAGATTATTAAAGATTTAAAGGTTTTGGTAGCTAAGCAGACAAAACAACTAATTTTTTTAGAGAATACAAGAGAAGAATGTTGATTTATCAGCATTCTTTTTTATTTATATCCATAGTGATTCATAAAAATTTAAAACCCCTACAAAATTTTGTAGAGGCTTAACAAATAAATAAATTTTAAGATTATTTGTATAATGCTTTAATCAAATTTAAGAATTTAAATAAAGTCACATAACTATGATTCCATCTCTTCCAAGAGAAATTTCTTTATTTTCTCTTAATGAAGTTGGAGTATTTTCATAACTATACATTGAAATTTCTGTAATCGAATTATATAGTTTACAATCTTCAGGTAAATTATTAATATTACCCGAGTATTCTTTTAATAAATTGAATATACCTGTATTAATTCCAATCTGATAACCTTCAAAATCAACTAAAGAATATTCTACTTCATTTATTTTTTTAACTTCTATCTTTTTATTACTATATACTAACAATTCCATTATATTTTTGTAATAGCGGAGAATTGCTACATTAGCATCTAGATAGTATTCTAAATCGCCATCAAACTCAGGATCAACATCACAAAATTTTAATTCATCATCTTGGAAATAAGAACCTGTTATATGTCTCTTAAAGCGAGTTATATAATGATAATTTCCAGAAGACTCCGTAAATGTTAATTGACCAATTGAGTTAACCTGTTTTTTTGCTTTGGTTATAGTTCGATTATCTATACTATTCTTCACACTACCTTTAGCTTCAATTAAATAAGCATTATTTATACTACCATATCCTAAACCAAAGAAATCAGGAAAATACTTAGTGGTGTTCACTACCCTGGAGATAACAGGATCATTTAGATGATATAAATAAGGAATTTTATATTCTTTTTCTGCAATTGCATATGCTGATAGTATGCCAATAAAATAAGAGATAGCTGATTTAATAGATGTTTCCGAGTTAGAATAATCACTTGTCATATAAAACTTCTGATTACTCTCTGTTAAAGCCATATTAACTAAATGAAAATAAAATCTTTGTCCGTTAAAGGACACACCTTTATTCCTAAAACCACCAGCATTTATAAGATATCTTATAAAATCCTTTTTTGAAAGAGGAATTGTTTTTTTACCATTAAACTTCTTATTAGTATAATTACCAACAGTATTATAAATTAATACATCAACCATAAGTTTAAATCCTTAATAAATTTTAGAAAACACCCCCACAAATTTTTGTGGGGGTGTCTATGGTGAGGTTTCAAAAGAAACAACACCTATATTGTCGCCTCAACAAATAACGAAAAGGCTATTAAACTCGGCTTTCAGCCTTAAACAATCAGTAAATGATTATTTAAGAGTAACTGAAGCTCCAGCTTCTTCCAATTTAGCTTTGATTTCTTCAGCTTCTGCAGTTGCAACGCCTTCTTTGATGATACCAGGTGCACCATCAACAAGTTCTTTAGCTTCTTTAAGGCCAAGACCAGTGATTTCAC
>ERZ772927.157-NODE-157-length-41332-cov-4.36216_pt1 | contig 41332 bp, 52 predicted proteins | sample MGYA00512115_ERZ772927 | MGnify/ENA primary metagenome ERZ772927 (study PRJEB29015, sample SAMEA2737924) | human oral metagenome | biome: human oral; feature: human-associated habitat; material: dental | place: China | collected 2013 ... | reverse complement strand
TATGCGGGCAAGTGCTGTTGTTGTCGGCTTTTGGAGGCGTGTTTTTGGGCATGGGCGGCTTTGTCGCGCAGTCGATGTTTTGGCTTGGCTGCGGGTTGACGGTCGTCGGCTTTGGCTTCATGACGTGGGCAACGCTGATGCAGGTGCGTTTGCGGCGCGAGGCGCTGGCGTTGGAGGAAGAAGCGCTGCGCTTAACTATCGAAAGTTTATACAGGGATATTTTGGACATGCTGACAGGGAGGCACGAATGAGCATTGGCATCAAACGCACGCCTGCCGATGAGGCGTTTTCCAAGTGCGTGCGCGAGCGCAGCAACTACGTCTGCGAGCGCTGCGGCAAGGTGTACGACCGCAGCAGTATGGGGCTGCATTGTTCGCATCATTTTTCGCGCAGTAACCGCTGCATCCGCTGGTGTGGCGATAACGCGATGGCGCTGTGCTACGCCTGTCATGCCTGGTACGGCGGCAATCCGGTCGATTCCGGGGCGTGGCTGCGCGGCAAACTCGGCGATGGGGTGATCGGAATCCTGCGCGAGAAGATGGCGCGGCGGGTCAAAGTGCCAAAGGCGGAAGAGGCGGAAATCGCCGCCCACTATCGCAAGGAGTTGGCGCGGATGCAGGCGTTGCGCAAGCAGGGCGTTACTGGGCGCATTGAGTTTGAGAGCTGGCAATGAGTATCGAGTATCACATGCTGCGCTGGCGCCGCTGGAATTTGCTGCGCAATGGCACGCCACAGAGCGCGCGCTGTAATTTGGGCAAATGGGCGCAGTCCACGCCGGACGCCGATGATGTCGCGCCGCTGTCGGATAGCGAGGCCGAGGCGGTCAATCGCGCACTTGCGTCTCTCAAGGCGCGGTATCCCGATGCGTATCAGGCCGTCATGGTGCGTTATCATTACGGTGTCTTCAATAAGCAGACAGCGGCGCGGCGGTGCAAGTGTAGCCCGGCCACATTTTCCAGCCGTTTCCTGGTCGGGCGGGCATTTTTGGACGGGGCGATTGTGCGGTAGAATGTCGTCAAATTTCTTACGTTTGGTGAAAACATGAATATATACAGATTCCCTGCCTTGACAATAGAACGTCAACACACTTATTTTGATATTGATAAAAAGACATTGGATGGTATTAGGCCTGATGAGATATTTGACTTTAAAAATATCAGGATTACGACACTTTCTGAAGACGGCACGCCGTTTTATTCATATTTCAACGCGACACAAGCAAGAGTTATCAGGGAATTTTTCTTGCTTCAAAATCTTGCTCCCATTGATGGTAATGATTGGTGGCATGTAGAAAAGTTTGATGAAAGAAATAGAAAAATAAGAGAAGGTTTCAGTAATAATGAAGCGCTTAGTACTCTTGGTTACGCTCTGATGGAGGTTGCCACGTCTGATTCCAAACTGGTTATAAACGATGATAAACCTTCTTCAATTCAGTAAGGTTTGTTATGGCAAACGCAAAAACCGAACATAGCCGCAAGCTGCGGCGGCAATCGGCACGGGAATCACTCGCCCGTGCCATCGCCGAAGGACGTATCAAACGCAAGATGTTACAGGCGCCAACGGAAATCATGGACGCCTTCCTCGCGCACATGGCCGCAACTGGCGGGCGGACAGATGCAGAAAAATTAAGCGTAATCAACGAGATGCCATCCGTAGCAATATCGGCAAGGTGGCAACGCGCGATGCAGATGCACCAAAAAGTTGACAACGGTCTAGCCTGAAACTATACTAAATCCATTAGGTTGGGATTTCTGCAATTACAACCTGATATTCGCCCTTCGGGGCGCGAATTGAAACAAAACTACCGTTATTTACGGAATTACAAACAGCCCGCCTTGTGCGGGCTTTTTGTTTATGCGCGTGTCCTTCCGCGCATGCCATGCCCTATCAATTTGCCGCTGTCGGCAGATTGTTCCCCGTCCGCTCACGCGGGCTTTTTTATTGCCCGGAGGCAATGATGAACGCTGATTTTCAAACCGCGCTGCGGTTGCTCGCCAAGCATGAGGGCGGATGGAGCGACCGCGACCGTGATGCCGACCCCGGCGGCAAGACGATGTACGGTATCACCCAGGATACCTACAACGATTGGTGCGACCAAAAGGGCAAGCCGCGCGGCGAGGTGCGCAATATCGCCTACGCCGAGGCCGCCGCCATCTACCGCGCCAACTATGCCAACCCGATCCGCTATGAAGACCTGCCGCCCGGTATCGGCTACGCGGTGTTTGACCTCGCCGTCAATGGTGGGGTGTCGCGTGCTGTGAAGTTGTTGCAAGAGGTGTTGGGCGTCAAGGCCGACGGTATTGTCGGCAGTCAGACGCTGGCGGCGGTACGTGCCGCCAATCTGCCCGAGCTCATCAAGCGCTACTGTGCCGCCCGCCGCAAGTGGCAGCTGCGCCTCAAGAACGCCAAGCATAACCCCGGCTGGGTAACGCGCATCAACGACGTGGAGCGCGATGCGCTGCGCATGGCAGGCGAGGCGGACAAGGCGCGCCGTGCCGGGCAATCCGTCAATGATGCCCGCAAGGCGGCGGTTGCCGCCCGTGGTGAGGTGGCCGTCGAACCGCCGCTTGACCACGTACCGGACGACGGACGAAGCGCCAAAGCCTACGGCCGCGCCCGCGCGCCTGCCAGCGAGTATGTCGCCCCGGCCACCGGTGCGGCGGCGCTGATTGGTGCGGCCGCTGATACGGCGGCAACGGCTGGGGATTTGCATGACAATCTCGCCCGCTTCCTGCCTCCGTGGTTATGGTTTGTGGTGCTGGCTGGCGTCATCGGTTATCTCTGCTGGCGGGTGTGGCGTGCTCGCGCGGATTAAGGGCTGGGCGCTGTATGCGCTGGCTGGCGTTGTCGTCGCCCTCGTGGTCGCGCTCAATGTGCTGCGCGCACGCAATGCCCGCCTCGATGCGGAGCTGGAGCGCCGCGAGCGTAGCCGTTTGCAAGCTATCGCCGATGGCCTTAAAGAGAGGGCAGCGCGCGCCAATCAGGCGGCGGCCGCATCCAAACGTGAGCGCGAGGAAGCCGAGAAGTCTATCAGGGAGGGACGGCGTGATTATTTCGAGAAGTAAGACGGTGGCTTTGGCTGCCGTTTTTGTTTTTGGCGCGGCGGGCTGTGCGCGGACGGAGTTTGTACCTTTGCCACCTGCGCCCTGCCCGCCGATGCCAGCCTTGCCCTCCATCAGTGCGCAGGAGTTGGACGGGGTGCGTGATGAGGTTTATCGCCGCCTGGTGGAGCGCGAGTTGCGCCTGAAGGAGTTTATCGGACAGTTGGAGGCTAATTGTGGAGGCTGAGATGGAGCGACGTATGACGCTGCTTGAAGCAACGCAGCAACACCACGCGGAGGAAATCGGCTGGCTGAAGAATGAGAGTAGGCAATTAACGGCGGCGGTTTTGAAGTTGCAGAAGACGATGGAAAAGATTTTGTGGGTGGTGTCCGGCGCGGCGGGAATGTATCTCGTCAATGCGGTCGGGCTGACCGAGGTTATCAAGAGGTTGTTGTAATGGCGCGTCTGTCGGCAGAGCAATGGGCAATGGCACGCGCGGATTTTGAAATCCGTGGGTTGTCGGTATCGGAGATTGCGCGCCAGTATGGTTGTGCGAAGTCTGCGGTTTCGATGCGCGCCAAGGCTGATGGCTGGCAGGCGGGTAAAACTGAACAGGCGGTAGCCGATAAGTCCAGCGCAATCATGCAGTTGGCAAGAGTTGAACAGGAAACTGAACAGAAGCTGAACGCTACTGAACGCGCAGTATTTGACGCTGTGGTACGTGATGATGTGGCGTTCCGTCTGCAAAATGACGCGGATATGGAGGCAGTGCGCCAGCATGTGATGATGTTGTTGGCGACGACCGAGAAGGCGACGGATGCGAAGGCGATAATGGAGACGCTGCGCATCCAGCGCGAGGCGCGTTTGGGCAAGGCGCCGGATACGGCTATCCAGATTAACAACAATAGCGCGCCGGAGATTGACCCGCGCGAGGCGCCGGACAAGGTGGCGGGGTTGCTCGCGATTGCGCAGGCACGGAGGGCGGCGGATGTTGGCGCGTGAGGTGGAGGCGTTGTTGCCGTATTTGACCGATGATGAGCGGCGCGAGCTGGGGCGTTGTTTGGCGGTTGCGCCGGTATGGACGCCGCTGCCGGGCAAGCAGGCGATGGCCTATACGTCGCAGGCGGATGTGATTGGATATGGAGGAGCCGCCGGGGGTGGCAAGAGCTCATTAGCCTGTGGCAAGGCGCTGACGCAGCATCGCAAGGTTTTGATTCTGCGCCGCGAGGCGACGCAGCTCACCGGGATTGTTGATGAGTTGAAAAGCATCGTCGGCAATAGCGACGGCTACAACGGCGCGGAGAAGATTTGGCGCATGGCCGACGGGCGGCAGATTGAGTTTGGCTCGACCCCGAACCTTGATGACTGGAACAAGTATCAGGGGCGGCCGCATGATTTGTTGGTGTTTGACGAGGCTGCGAACTTTTTGGAATCGCAGGTGCGCGCCCTGCTCGGCTGGCTGCGTAGCACCGACCCAAATCAGAAATGCCAGGCGCTGCTGACGTTTAACCCGCCAACGACCGCAGAAGGTCGCTGGATTGTGGATTTCTTCGCACCGTGGTTGGATCGGAAATTCCCGAACCCTGCCAAGGATGGCGAGTTGCGTTATTGCGCGACGATTGCGGGTAAGGATGTGTGGCTGGATAGCGGCGAGCCGTTTGTGATTGTGGACGGCAAACCGTGCTACGACATCGCCGGCCACGAGGGCGAAGCGGTAGTCAAACCGCTGGCACGCACGTTTATTTCCGCGCGGGTAACGGATAACCCTTATTTGCTCAATACCGGCTACATGGCGACCTTGCAGGCGCTGCCAGAGCCGCTGCGCTCGCAGATGTTGCACGGCGATTTTTCCGCCGGGATTAGTGATGACCCGTGGCAGGTAATTCCGACGGCGTGGGTGGAGGCGGCGATGGCGCGCTGGCGCCGGCCGGATGTGTTGCCCGCGATGGACAGCATGGGCGTGGACGTCGCCCGTGGCGGCAAGGACGAGACGATTATTGCGCGTCGGCATGGTATGTGGTTTGACGTGCCGCTTGCTTATCCCGGCAAAGAGACACCCAACGGCCCCGCAACTGCGGGGCTTGTCATTTCTGCGCTGCGCGATCGGGCGCCGATTCATGTGGACGGCATCGGCGTCGGCGCGGCGGTCTATGACTTTTTGGATGGCGCGGGGCAGCAGGCGATTTCCGTCAATGTGGCAGAGCGAGCGACACGGCGCGACAAGAGCGGGCGGCTGACCTTCAAAAATTTGCGCTCGCAGCTGTGGTGGATGATGCGCGAGGCGCTTGACCCGCAGGCCAACAACGGCATCGCCCTGCCGCCGGACAAGCGCCTGCTCGCCGACCTGTGTGCGCCGTGCTGGCGGATGCAGGGCGTGGAGGTCTATGTGGAGAGCCGCGAGGACATTGTCAAAAAGCTGGGGCGCTCGCCGGATTACGCCAGCGCCTACTGCCTCGCCCTGCTCGACACGCCGAAAATCCATGAATTTATGAACCGCAACCGGAGCAAGGTACATGACCCGTATCGCAATATTTGAGCCGTCCCCGGAACTGTACGACGAAATCGAACGGTTGGGCGCGCTGCATAAAGACGAGGTGGAGGCGGAGGTGACCGCGTTGCCGGTATCCGTTAACCGTGATTTGTACGACGTGCTGCACGCGCAGGGCGCGCTGGTGTGCGTCGGCGCATTCGATGGCGACGCGCTCGTCGGCTATGCCGTCGCCCTGCTCTCACCCAATTTCCACTACCGCATGACGACTGCGGCGCATGACGTCCTATTTCTCCATCGCGACTACCGCAAGCCGCGCATGGCGTTGCGCCTGATTGACGCGGTGGAGGCTGAGTGCAAGGCGCGCGGGGCGCAGTTGATGGTATGGCACGCGCCGATTGGTGGCGCGTTTGAGCGCATCCTCAAGACCCGCGCAAATCCGATTTATACACATTTTTTCAAGGAGTTGTAATTATGGCAATCGCAACAAGTACCGCGGCGGCAATTGGCGCATTGGCAGCATTGGGCGGCGCAACCACATCCCACATCGCAGGCAACAAAGCCCGCGCACAAGCCCGCTATCAGGCGGCGCAAGCGCAAAAGCAGGCGGAAGCACAATTCCGCGCGCAGCAGGAGAATTTTGAGAAAGAGCGTGCTGACGCACAGAATCGATTTAACGCCACTATGGAAGCCGACCGCAGGACACACAGCGAAAACATGGCGCTGCAACGCGAAGCGATGGAGGCCAACAAGCAGGCGATGGCCGACCAGCTTGCCCAAGCGCAGCAAGGCTTGGCGCAACAGGCATCACAACACGCGGCAACGCTCGCCCAGGCGCAGCAGGCGCAGAACAACGCCAACGCGCAGCTACAGCGGCAAATCAACGGCGCGGAGAAAGACCAGGCGCATTACAACAAGAAAACCGACGGGGTGTCGGGAACCATTCTTACCGGCCCCGGTGGCGTGGACGCCGAGGAGCTGGAGAAGAAGAAAAAGAAACAAACGCTATTGGGCGGGGTGTAGGTCATGGGCAGCGCACCGTGGTTCGGCGGCGGCAAGCCAAAGCCGCCCGGTTACGACGCCTACAAAGACCTGGGCAACGGCACGGGCGGCGGTTTCAAGAGCATCTACGAGGGCAGCCAGCCCTACGTCAATCCCGAAACCGGCAGCGACAATTTCAAGTGGTTCGGCGGGGAGCGGCGCAAAAAGACGCAGGAGGAAATCGAACTGGAGACGCGGGTGAAGAAAAACACCCTCACCATCAACCGGCAGAAGGAATATCACAGCTGGGAAATCGGCCAGGCAAGGAAGGAGCAGGAGGAAGAGCTGGCGGCGTGGCAGAAAGAGAACGAGCGCATCCAGCGTGAGTACGCCAAGCAGCGCAAAGAGATGGCGCGCCGTATGGAGGAACAGCGCATTGCCGCGCAGAACCAGATGGCGGCTGCCAAAGCCAAAGGCAACAAAAGCGCGCGCCCGGAAGCCAGCGCCTATGAGGGCGAACCGAGCGAACGGCGCGGCGGCGGTAATGACGGCGGCGCGTCCGGCACCTTGCTCACCCGGCCGGGCGAGAAGCCGACGCTCGGCAAGCGCGGCCGTCTCGGCAGTAAAACATTACTGGGTGGATGATGGAAGAATCGCTACGCAAGCAGATACTGCGCCGCCATGAAGCGCTGCGCAACGAACGTGCGCCGTGGCTCAAGCATTGGCAGGACGTGAGCAAGCTGGTTTTGCCCGCCTCCGGCCGTTTTATCAGCAGTGAGCGCAAACCGGCGGAATTCAACCGCATCTACGACAACACCGCTACACGGGCGATGCGCACCCTGGCCGCAGGCCTCATGAGCGGCATGACCTCGCCCGCGCGGCCGTGGTTCAAACTCGCCACCCCCGACCCGGAACTGATGAAGTACCACCCGGTCAAAGTCTGGCTGGACGAGGTGGCGAAAATCATCCACGCCATTTTCCACGGCAGCAACACCTACCGCGCCCTGCATACCCTGTACGAAGAGCTGGCGGTGTACGGCACGGCGGCATCCGTCTTGGAAATCGACTACCACAACATCATCCACCACCACCCGCTGACCGCGGGCGAGTATTGCATCGCCACCAACTTCAGGGGCGAGGTGGACACGCTTTACCGCGAGTTCGACAAAACCGTGGCGGAAGTGGTGCGCGAGTTTGGCTATAACAACGTCTCGCAGGCGGTGCGGACGATGTACGACAACGGCGGCCTCGACAACTGGATTACCCTCATCCATGCGATAGAACCGCGCGAAGTGCGCAACCCCGGCAAGACGGCGAAACAAATGCCGTGGCGCTCGGTCTATCTGGAAAAGAACGCGCCGGAGGGGCAGATATTGCGCGAGAGCGGCTATCCGCGTTTCCCGGCGCTGTGTCCGCGCTGGAGCATATCGGGCGGCCACATCTACGGCACCTCGCCGGGGATGGAGGCGCTCGGCGACATCAAACAGCTACAGCACCAACAACTGCGCAAGGCAACGGCGATTGACTACTTGACCAACCCGCCGCTACAAGTGCCGACGTCCATGAAAAACCAGGACGATGCCATGCTCCCCGGCGGCATCGTGTACAACGACGCCGGCACGCCGATTACGCCGCTGTGGCAGGTGCAGCTTGACCTGCAACACCTCGCCGCCGACATGCAAGAAGTACGCGGCCGCATCCAGAACGCCTACTACGCCGACCTGTTCCTGATGATTTCGCAGCAGGACACACGCATGACCGCAACAGAAGTGGCGGAGCGGCACGAAGAAAAAATGCTGATGTTGGGGCCGGTACTGGAGCGCCTGCAAAACGAGCTACTGAATCCGATGATCGACATCACCTTCGATGCGGTGATGCAGGGCGGCATCCTGCCGCCGCCGCCGCCAGAATTGCAGGGGATGGAATTATCGGTGCAACTGGTCTCCATCCTCGCGCAGGCGCAGCAGGCGATTGCCACCAACAGCATCGACCGTTACACCAACGCGATGATGAACATGGCGCAGGCGAAGCCGGAAGTACTCGACCGCCTCGACGCCGACCATTGGGTGCAAATCTACGGCGACGCGCTGGGCATCGACCCGCTGCTCATCGTGCCGCAGGACAAGGCCGACGAAATCCGCCAGGCGCGCGCCGAACAACAGGCGCAGGCAGAACAGCAGGCACAAATGGCGCAGATGGCGGATGCGGCGCAAAAACTCGGCAACACGCCCGCGGGCGGCGGCAGCGTCCTCGATAACCTGACGGGGTACGGCAATGCTTGAGCCATTTGAAACCCCGGAACAACGAGAGGCGCGCACCGCCGAACAGCGGGCAGCGCAGGAGCGCGACGAGGAACAACTGAAGGCTGACATTACCGCCCTGATGAACACTGGCGCGGGGCGGCGCACCGTCTGGCGGCTGCTCGAATCCACCCACGTTTACCAAACCTGCTACCGCGACAACCCGCTGCAAATGGCACGGGCGGAAGGGCGGCGGGAAATCGGGCTGAAGCTGACCGAATGGCTGAGCATCTACGCCTGGGAGAATTACCAACTCATGCTTACGGAGGCAAACGATGAGCGAAGAAAACGCGACGCCCGAAACCGGGCAAACAAACCCGGCGGCGCCCCCGCCTGAAGCGGCGGCAACGCCACCAACCGCGGCGCCACCCGCGCCAGCACAACCGGAAACCAACGCCACGGGCGGGGAAGAAGCGAAAGCCGACACCCCGCCCGCAGCGTATGCGCTCGACTTTGGCGTCTATGGCGACAACGTGGACGCAGGCGAGGCGGCTTTCCTCTCGAAAATCGCCCAAGACAGCGGCGCGGACGCGGCATCAGCCTCGAAGCTGGTGCAAGACCTGACGCTATACGGCCAGGTCAAACACGACCTGCAAGTACAGGACTGGGAAGCGGCGAGCCGCGCCGACCCGGAATTTGGCGGCGAGAAGCTCGCGGAAAACCTCGCCATCGCCAACCGTGTTTTCGAGGCCTACGACCCGCAAGGCATCATCCGCGGCCTGCTGCAGGAGACCGGCTACGGCAACCATCCCGACCTCATCCGCTTCATGCTGGCCATCGGCCGCGACCTCGCACCTGACCGTATGGTTAGTGCAAGTGGCGCAAGCGGATTAGACGCGCGTGCATTTTTCCCTAACAGCAACATGAATCCATAAGGAGACACTATGGCAACTTTGAACACCCTAAACCCGACGCTTGCCGATGTGGCGGCGCGCACCGACGGGCAAGGCAACATCATCACCAATATCGTTGAGTTGCTCAACGAAACCAATGACGTGTTGACCGATATGACTTTTATCGAAGCCAACAACCAAACCGAACACAAAACTACCATCCGCAGCGGTTTACCGTCAGCGACGTGGCGCAAACTCTATCACGGCGTGCCGCCGTCTAAATCGACGGTGGTCACGGTGCGTGACACGGTGGGCATGCTCGAAGCCTACGCAGAAATCGACAAAGACTTGGCGGATCTGAACGGTAACAGCGCCGCATGGCGACTTTCCGAGCAGCGTGCCTTTGTTGAGGCGATGAACCAAGAGATGGCGACCACTCTGTGGTACGGCGACACCAGCGTAGACTCGGAGCGGTTCACCGGACTTGCCCCGCGTTATTCCAGCATGTCGGCAGAAAACGGCCGCAATATTCTCGATGGTGGCGGCCAGGGGGCGGACAACACCAGTATCTGGCTGCTGATTTGGGGGCAGAACACCCTGCACGGCATCTATCCGAAGGGCAGCAAAGCGGGGTTGCAACATCGCGACTTGGGCGAAGACACCCTGCGCGATGCCAACGGCAACCCCTTCCAGGGCTACCGCACCCACTACAAATGGAATATGGGGCTTTGCCTGCGTGACTGGCGCTATGGGGTGCGTATCGCCAACATCAAAGAAGCCGATTTGCGCAAAGACGCCTCTGCCGGTGCCGACCTTATCGACCTGATGACCCAGGCGCTGGAGCTGATACCGAACCTCAACATGGGGCGCGCGGTTTTCTACTGCAACCGCAATATCCGTTCTTTCCTGCGTCGCATGATTGCGCACAAAGTTATCAATTCCACCTTGACGATGGAGAACGTCGCAGGCAAGCACGTTGTCGCTTTCGACGGCGTACCAGTGCGCATCTCGGACGCCATTCTTTCCACCGAAGCGCGCGTAGCGTAAGGAGCTTCCCATGATTATTGATTCCCGACTGGAACTTTCCGACAAACAGGCGGTAACCGCTACCGCCAAATCCACCAACAAGGTGGACTTCGGGCAGGCCGCACCTGATTTGGGCAACGGTCATGTGCCGCTTTATGCGGTGATGACCGTCAACGAAACCTTTGCCGGACTTACCTCGCTCACCGTGGCGCTGGAGCATGGCGACACGGAAGGCGGCACGTTCACCGTGCTGCTGCAAAGCGAAGCCATCCCTGCCGCAGAACTGAAGGCGGGCAAGCAACACGTCCTCACCCTGCCCGTGCGCCACAAGCGCTTTCTGCAGGGTGCTTACACCGTGAATGGCACGGCGACGGCTGGCAAAGTCAGCCTGCATATCGTCAGCGGCCTGCAAATCAATGAACCCAAACCGGACAGCCCGCGGGCATGGGGAGGCAGATAATGAAAGTGCGCGCTACTAAAACCGGGTTTTATGAAAGTCTGCGCCAGGTCGGGGACGTGTTCGACGTCCCCGATTCCGTTTCTGGGGCATGGTTTACCCCGGTCGTATCGGAAGGGTTAAACCCTCTTGAACCCGACAACCACGCCGTCGGCGACGATTTGGGCGGGGATGGGTTAAACCCAAACGGCGAAGGGTTGAACCCTGAACCCGTATGGGTTGAACCCACCCCGGAAGCCAAGCCGGAAACCGACAACAAACCCCGTAAACCCAACAAACAGGAGAACCTGAAATGAGCAACGCAGCAATCTACATCGGCACCAAAATTATCGAGGCTACCCCGATGACGCGCCTTGCGTACAACGATCTGCGCGGCTGGCAATTACCGGCAGACGAAAGGGGCGAAGACGAAGGCTATCTGGTCGTTTACATCGGGCAGGAAAGCAACGTGCCGGGCTATAACGGCTATGTGTCGTGGTCGCCCAAAGACGTGTTTGAGCAGTCCTATCACCGAATTGATGACGCCATCCTGCAACACATCAAGCCCGCGTAATGCGGGCTTTTCTTTGAGGTGAACCATGTTCTCGGTAGTGGAAATCTGCAACCTCGCGCTCTCGCATCTCGGCGACAGGGCGACCGTCGTTTCCATTGACCCGCCGGAAGGGAGCGCACAGGCCGAGCATTGCAAAACCTACTGGCCACTCGCCTTGCAGATAGTAATGGAGGCGCACGAGTGGGGCTTCGCGACGAAGCGCGTCAAACCCGCGTTGCTTGCCGATAAAGACCCGGCCTGGGCGTACCACTACGCCCTGCCACATGACGCGCTTAGGGTATTCGCGGTGTTGCCGCCCAATGCGTCGGACGACTATGAGGTAAACGGTCAGGCGGTGACGGCGGATTACCAGATTGAGCGCGCAGACGGACAAATCCACATCCTCACCGACCAGCGCGAGGCGGTGGTGCGTTATCTCGCCAAGGTTGACGACCCGGCGCTATTCCCGGCGACCTTTGTTGCCGCGCTCGCGTGGAAACTAGCGTCAATGCTGGCGGGGCCGGTGCGCAAGTGGGATGCCGGATCGAAAGAAGTGAAGAGTTGCGAGGCTGCTTACGCCAACTATCTGGGGCTCGCCATCAGCCATGACAGCAAGCAACGGAAGGTGCGCCCGCGCGCGCAAACCCCGTGGATACAGGGACGCGCATGAGCAACGCCAAATTCCTGCAACAAGCCTTTGTTGGCGGCGAAATCGCGCCGCAAATGTGGGGGCGCGCCGATGACGTCGGCTATGCCAACGGTCTTGCCCGCTGCCGCAACTGCATCGTGCGCCCGCAGGGCATGGTGGAAAACCGCGCCGGGCTGCGCTTCGTGCATGAGGTGAAAGATTCTGCCAAACGGGTGCGCCTCATCCCCTTCACCTTCAGCGGTGAACAAACGATGGTCATCGAGCTCGGCGACAAGTACGCGCGCTTCCACACCGGCGCGGCGACCATTTACGACGGCAATGCCCCCTACGAAATCGCCACCCCCTACGCGGCGGAGCACCTGATGGACATCCACCACGTGCAGAGCGCGGACGTGCTGACCCTCGTCCACCCCAAATACCCGCCGCAAGAACTGCGCCGCTTGGGCGCGACCAACTGGAAGCTCGAACCCATCTCATTTGTGCCGAAGTTTGAACCGCCGACTGAACTCAAAGCCGAAGCGAAGCGCGTGCCGCTGGCATCCGGGGTGCAGCAAATCGACCTCAAATACCGCTACAAAGTGACGGCGGTGAAAGACGGGGTGGAGAGCAAAGAAAGCGCGGAGGTGGAAGTTACCAACGACCTCTACACCCCCGGCAACAGCAACACCCTGACGTGGAAAGCGGTGGATGGTGCCGACCATTACCTCGTGTACAAGCGGCAGTCGGGCATGTTCGGCCTTGCTGGCCATGCCAACGAACCGAGCTTTGAAGACCGCGGTGTCTCGCCGGACATGGCGAAAACCCCACCGAAATACAAAGACGTCTTCGACAAGGTGAACCACTACCCCTCGGCCGTCTCCTACTTCCAACAGCGGCGCGTACTGGCAGGGACAGACGCCGAACCGCAGAAAGTGTGGATGACGAGGAGCGGCACCGAAAGCGACATGAGCTACTCCACCCCCTCGCGCGATGACGACCGCATCGAAGTGCGGGTTGCCGCACGCGAAGCGAGCCCGATCCGCCACATCGTACCGCTGACCAACCTGCTTATCCTCACCGGCAGCGCGGAGTGGAACGTGAACACGCAGAACAGCGACGTGCTCACCAACACGACGATTTCCATCAGCCCGCACAGCTACGTCGGCGCGAACAACGTGCAGCCGGTGATTGTGAACAGCTCGGTCATCTACTGCGCCGCCAGGGGCGGCCACGTACACGAACTTGCCTACTCGCGCGACGCGGGCGGCTTTATCACCGCCGACATCTCGCTGCGCGCACCGCACCTGTTCGACGGCCACCGCATTGTGGACATGGCCTTTGGCAAAGCGCCGTTGCCGCTGGTGTGGTTTATCAGCAGCGACGGGCGGCTGCTCGCCAACACCTACGTCCCCGAACAGCAGATTGGCGCCTGGCATTGGCACGACACCAACGGCGTCTTTGAGTCCTGCGCGGTGGTGGCGGAAGGCGACGAAGACATGCTCTACGTCGCGGTGCGTAGAAACATCAACGGGCAAACCAAGCGCTACATCGAACGCCTCGAATCCCGCGCCTTTGGCGCGCAAGAAAACGCCTTCTTCGTGGATTCCGGCCTGTCCTACAACGGCATGCCGGTGAAAACCCTGAAACAACTCGGCCACCTCGAAGGCAAGACAGTGAGCATCCTCGCCGACGGTGCGGTACACGTGCCGCAGACCGTGACGAATGGCGAAATCCACCTGCAACACGCGGCAAAAAAAATCCACGTCGGCCTGCCATACATTGCCGAAATCCAGACCCTGCCGGTAGTGGGCGACATCGACAACGGCAAAGGGCGGGGGCTGACGAAAAACGTGAACAAAGTCTGGCTGGACGTCATCCAGACCTCCGGCATCTGGGCGGGGCCGGAGGAAGGGCGCCTGGTTGAACACAAACAGCGCACCACCGAACCGCTCGGCACGCCGCCGCGCCTGAAAACCGGCCAAATCGAAATCACCGTATATCCCGACTGGAACGACTACGGCCAAATCCTCATCCAGCAGCGCGACCCGCTGCCGCTTTCCCTCGTCTCACTTACCACGGAGGTAGCACTCTAATGGATCTCGCCACCTTTGGCCTCGGCATGCAAGGCCTCGGTTACCTGACATCCGCCCTCGGCGCCTACGGCCAGGCAAAAACCGACCGCCTCAACTTTCGCCACCAGCAAATCATGGGCAACTGGCAGACGCGGCTGAACAACGCCTACAACCAATACCAGGCAGACCGGCAATTTGCCGCCGACCAGTTTGCCGCCAAACGGGAATACCTGCTCGGAAGCTACGAGGCCGAAGCCATGAGCCAGCAGGGACGATACGACCGCGCCGCGCTGGAACACCAAGAGGCGATGAGCGGCATCAACGCACAAATCCAGCGCAACAACCTGCAACACCAGGCGGACATCGCGCGGGTCAATGCCAACCTCGCCAACTTTGCCAAGACCAGCGCGCGACACGCGGGCGACCATGCGATTGCGCAATACAGCCTGCGCGCCGGTAACCAGAAGGCACAGGCACAGGCGGCGCTCGCCGCCAACGGCGTGGTGCTGGGCGAAGGCAGCGCGCAGGAGCTGATGGACAGCGCCGACCTGATGCGCCATATCGACATCGACACCCTGAAACAAAACGCGCTGAACGAAGCCTTCGGCCACGAAACGCAGATGCTGAACCAGTTGGCGCAGGCGGGCATGGCGGAAGCGAACAAAGCGACCATCCACGGCGAGTACTACGGCAGCCGTGGCGTGCGCACCCAGTACAACGCACCCATGGACATGAGCCCCTACGTCGGCCGCCAGTACGTCACCCCGACCCCGGAAAACCCCGTGTACAACAGCGGCATCAGTCCCGGCGGCGCGCTGCTCGGCTCACTCCTCGGCAACGCCGGACAATTCGCGCAAAGCTGGTACAGCACCTTTGGCAACCGCAGCGGCGGACAAAACGGCGGCGGATTCGACTACTACCGCGCAATGGGGCTGAACCCGCAACAATCGCGTTTCGCGACCAACACCGGCAAACTGAAGTGGAGCTGACATGCCAACAGTACCCAAGTTAAACGAACTGGAAATCGGCGCGCGCGGCCTGCCCGGCGTTACCTTCACCCCAGTAGAGGCGCGCACCCACAACCTGCAAGACCTGCCCAACCTGAACCAACAGGCGCGCACACGCGGTTTCGGCAACGGCGCGCACCTCGGCACCGGCGGCGTGCGCAAGGCCGAACTGAATGACACCGACGCGGCCTACCAGGCGGCGAAACAGGCAGGCGCCTTGCAACAACAAATCGGCCAGGGCATCAGCAACCTCGGCCTGGTCATCCAGGACATCGCTCAGAAAGAACGCGAGCGCGCCGACCGCGTGCGCGTGGAATGGGCGCAAAACGCACTCGATGAACTGTATCTGGACGAGGCCAACAACCAAGACAGCGGCTGGAAACACCGCCACGGCGACAACGCGCTGCAACCGAAAGACGGCAACGGCAACCTCGAACAAATCTACGCCGAGCGCGCCAAAGCCGGACGCGACCGCATCATGGAGCAACTGGGCAACGACCGCCAGCGCGAAGCCTTTGCCGAGTACGCCGAGAAAAAGCGGCTGCAACAAAAATCCGACATCCAAAGCCACCTCAACCGGGAATTTGACGACTACGAAAAAGCGAACGACACGGCGGCGCTCAATAACGCGGCGAACCTCATCGCCACCGGCAACGACAAGGAGCGCGAAGAAGGGCGGGTGAAACTGGAGGCGGTACTGGCGCGCATCCAGGAAAAATCCGGCATGGGCGAAGAATGGCTGGAGAACGCACGGCGGGAAGCGGCCAGCGGCGCCATGACTAGCGTCATCAATCAGGCCATCGACAGCGGCGACCTTGAAGGCGCGACGCTGATGCGCGAGCGCTATCAGGGCTATCTGGGCGCGGATGATGCCGTGAAAACAGCCGGATCATTGAAGGCGGCCTACGAACAGCGCGACGTGCGCGCGCAGGTGGAAGACGCTTTGAGCGCGGGGACGCAGACCTTCACCCCGTCGCAGGCGGGCGACGCCTACGCCGCCTACAACCGCGGCTATAACCGCGAGCGCGTGAAGCAAAAACTCTTCGGCGCGGAATCCGGCAATAACAACTACGCCAAAAACACACGCTCCAGCGCCTACGGGCGGGCGCAATTTATCGACAGCACATGGCTGGAATTTGGCGAAAGCGCCATCGGGCGGCAACTACGCGGCGATTTGAGCAAAGCGGCATGGCTGGAAAAACGCAGCGACCCGCGCATCGCCGAAGCCGCTACTGACTGGTACTTGCAGAAAAACGAAAAAGCGCTGAAAGCGGCAGGCGTCCCGTGGAATGACACGACCGCCTACCTCGCGCATTTCCGCGGCTCCGGCGGGGCGATTGCCATGTACAAGGCTGACCCGCATGAAGACGTGCGCGCCCACCTGCTGCGCGTTCACGGCAAAACGCAAGGCGAAGCAATCGTGCGCGCCAACCCGGAAGTGTTCGCCAAAGGCAAAACCGTCGGCGATGTTATCGCCTGGGCGGCGCACAAAATGAACGTCAAGCCGGATGCTTCCCTGCCGACCGGCGTACCGGAAGGGCGCGGCTACCTGAGCGACGCGCAATTAAAACAAGAGGCGTACCACCGCTTCCCGGATGACGCCACCCGCCGCGCGCAGTTTATCGACCTCTACCGCAGCGAACGCGACGTAACCCAAGAACAGCAGGAGCAGGCGCGCGCCGCCAACCTGACGGCCGCCACGGAAATCCTTTGGGGCGGCGGCACGTTGGCCGACATCCCGCCTACCCTGCGCGAAACCTTGGACAGTGACGACCTCATCAAACTGCGCAAAATGGCGAGCGAAACCGAAGGTTTCAACGAGCGCGAGCGCGAACGCACCGGCTGGCCTGCCTACATCGAAGCGAGCAACCCGCTTTGGCTGGAAAAGAAAAGCCGCGAACAGGTGCTTGCCTACGCGGTGGACAAGGAATTGAGCCGCAGCGACGCGGAAAAACTCCTCACCAAATGGGAGAGCGTCACCAAAGCGAAGCAGGAAGGACGTGGCGCGAAAGAACAATGGAAGGTGGACGACAACCTGAGAAAAGCCGTCATCAAAACCGCCTTCGGCGACCTGCTCGACCCCTACAACGAGACCAAGCTCAATCGCGAACAACTCTCGCAGGTGCAATACATCTTGCAACAAAGAATCAACGACTACGGGCAGGCGGTGTTGTCGGGACAAATCAAAGAAGCCGAAGCCATCCAGCTCATTATCAACGACCTGAAAGAGACCTTCATCCAGCCCGCAGAAGACGTGAGTTTCTGGTCGGGAGGCGGCTGGTACCGCCTCGGTATCGACCGCAAAGCCGAACTGCGCCCGAACGTCTCCATCATCCCGACCGAGGAATAACGCATGGATTTATTACAAGACGCGCTTGCCCGGCGCGACAACCTGCTGCAAGCCTTCAACCGCAACCCGGATCAGGCGGCAGAGCTGCGCCGCATCGCGCAGGAAACCAACACCCCGGCGGGATTTGTGGACGACCACACCCGCGCCCTGCACCGCCTGAACGGGCTGGAAAAAACCCTCTCCAACCTCTCCATCCTGCCCGCCGCCATCCGTCGCAGCCTGAACTTTGCGACCTTGGCGCAGGACGACATGGAAACCCTCGCCTCGCTGGAAAAAGTGAGCCAGGCACGCCAGCGGCGACGCGCGCAACAGGAGCAGGAATACCAGGCGCAATACCGGGCGATGCAGCCCAACATCCTCGAAGAAAACCGCGACAACTTCTTTGCGGGGCTGCGCGATTTCGTCAACAAACGCGACCTGAAAACCGCCGTAGAACGGCAGGCGGAGCTGGGGCAGTTCAACCGGGGCGAAGGCTTTGAAGGCTTGCACTACCAAATCGGCGAACTGGAAAAAGCCGCGGCCGAAGAAGGTGGCATGGACAAACTGTCGCCGGAAGCACAGCAACAATACCGGGAGCTCATCGCCCGCCGCGAAGGCATGGCCGCCGAAATCATGGGCGAACGCGATCAGGCGATAGCCGACTACCTCGAAGACGCCGCCTCCATTGCGGCTGTGCCGCGCTCCGACAAAACACAGGCGCAAATGGAAGCGCTCGGCCAGATGCAGGGCACAGACAAATTCTTCTACGTCCTCGAAAACCCGCGCACCTTGGCGCAGACCGTGTCCGGCTCGGCGGGCTACATGGCGCCAGCATTGGCGGCCACCGTGGGCACTACCGCCGCCGCTGGTCCCGGTGCTGGCATGGTGGTTGCGGGCGCGGGCAGCTACATCGGCGAACGCAGCGCCACCATCGAAGAACGCCTGAACGAACTGGCGCAGGCGCGCGGCGGACTGTCCGGCCTGCGCCTGGAAGAAGTGCGCGACCTCATCGCCGGGGCAGATGTGGACGAAATCATCAGCGCCGCCAACCGGCGCGGCGCAGCCGTTGGCGCGTTTGACGCGCTCTCGATGGGTGTTGCCGGGAAGATTGCCGGATGGGGCAGCCGCACCGGGCGCCACGCCAGCGCCGCCGGGGCGGGTATTACCGCCAGCATGGGCATGGGCGCGGCAGGCGAAGCGGCCGGACAGCTAGCCGACCGGGGCGAAGTCCACGACTGGGGCGACGTCGGCCTGGAAGCCGTCGCCGAAATCGCCACCGGCGGCGCGGAGCTGTTGAGCGCTTATGCGCACCTCGGCATTGAGGGCATGAAAAAAGAACAGGCGGCCGACCTCGAAAACCTCACCGCCATGACCGATGCCGCGCGCGCGAGCAAACTGAACCAGCGCGCGCCGGACGTCTTCCGCGGGTTGGCGGAGCAGATCGAAGAAAACGCCGACATCCGGCACTACTATGTGGACGGAAACGCCCTGCACCAGTCCGGGCTGGTGGCGGCGCTGGAAGAAGCCTTGCCCGACCGCGTGGGCGAAATCCGCCAGGCGCTGGCGACCGGTGGCACGGTGCAAATTCCGGCGGCGGACATTCTCACCAAGATTGCGCCGGACAAGGGGCTTGAAGACGCCATCACGCCGCACCTGCGCACCGCTGACGGCCTCTCATTGCACGAACTGGAAACCACCGGGCAGGAGGAACTGGAAAGCGCGGTTGCGGATAACGTCGCCCGCGCCGAACGGGCGGCGGCGCAACAGACAGAAGCCGACGCCATCCGCGACGACTTTGCCGCGCAAATCACCACCACCGGGCGGATGACCCGCGACGCTGCGCTGCAAAACGCCGCGCTTCCTGCCGCGTTTTACCAGAACATCGCGCAGCGCCTCGGTATCAGCGTCAGCGAGGCTTACGAGAAATACAAGCTGAAGGTCGTCGGCGAGCCGTTGGCGGGGTTGCAGAACGCAGGCACGGCAGGCAACACGCAGGACATAGACGCCGAAGTTGTCAGCGAAGCAGCCCGTCTCGGCGGCATGGACATAGCGGGGTATCAGCGCGCCATCGCCCATGATGCGGTCGCCGTCCAACAAGAAAACGGCAAAAACCAAAACATCCCCCTGACAGACGCTGACCGCACTACCATCAGCGATACCATTACAAACCCCGATGTACGCGTGTACGGCCTGAAAACACCGGACGGGCAGCGCGCCCTGGTATCGGTAAAAGCCTTGCCGGAAGGTGGCGTGGCGGTTGTGGAAGAAGTGCTGGCAGGCGGAAAAACCCTGGCGGCAAAGACTTTGCGGCGATATACAGGCGACACCGAACAAACGCTAAAAGCATTGAGGGAAGAATCCTGGCAGCGCGGCAACCGTGAAGCTATCTTCGATGTCCCCGTCACCCCCAGGCAGGCCAGCGCGCAGAACAGCTACCAGCAACTGGATGAAACGGCGAATTCTGCCTTTGCGCAGGCCATTGAGCGTGTGGTGTCAGGAGAAAATATTACGGGGTTTGTGCCTATGGGGACGACGCCGGAAGCATTGCAACTGGCGGGATTGCCCGATGTCCGGGTATCCATACGTGGCAACGTTATCAAGAAGGTGATGAGTGAATGGCTGGGGGGAGGACACGGACACAATCTCAACCCAGATACCTTGAAGCGCTTGCCAATGGAACTCAACCGTCCCGTAGCAGTAGCACGTTCGGCGCAAGATTCAAGCAACCGGGACGCCTATATCGTCCTGACCGAACTCACCGAGACTGACATTTACGATGGCAAAGAAAAGCCCGTCATTGCAGCGTTAATGGTTAACGTGACCAATGGCGGGCTGGAGGTGGTCAATATCACCAGTGTGTATGGGCGCAGTAAAGCGCAAATCCAACGCAGCCTGAATACAGACCTGCTTTACTGGGATAAGGAGAAAGGCAAGCAGTTTGTAAACGCCTTCCGGCTTCAATTGCCCTCACATTTGCGTACAGACGCAGCCTTAGCTAAGGCAAATATTAAAACTAATGAAGACCTGACGCAAGGGGCAAACCCGCAACAGGAATTTGCCGCGACCGCGAAACAGTACGGCGGCGAAGCAGCCTATGAACAGGCCAAAGTGGCAGGCGAAACCGAACTGGACTATCGTCAGTGGGTGCAGGTGCGTACGCCGTCATTCAAGGCGTGGTTCGGGGATTGGGAGAATGCCCCTGAGGATGCCTCGAAAGTGATTAATGAAAAGACGGGCGAACCGCTGGTGGTGTATCACGCGACACGCAGCGAACGTTTTGAAGTGTTTGACCGCAACAAACTGGGTGCCAACACCTACGCCAATGCCAGCGATTTAAGTTATTCCCTGACTGCGGTGCTAGGGCATTGGTTTAATACACAGGACTTAAGTCAGAATGTTGCCTACAAAGGTGGTCGCAGCGAAGCAGTATTCCTGAATATCCGTGAGCCCTTGCAGCCCTATTCCCTCGATGAGCTGGCAGGCAGGTTTTCCGACTACGAAGTTCTGGATGAAGACGGCGACGCAAAAAGTATGGAAGCCATCACTCCGGAAGAATTGCGTACATTGGGGGAAGAAGCCATTGACGAACTGACTGGCGAAGACTATGACGGTATTGCACTGCGCGATGAAGAATTTGGCGGGCGGTCATTCGTAGCCTTTGAATCCAACCAAATCAAATCCGCCACCGACAACACCGGCGCATTTGACCCGGCAGATGCCAACATTTACCACCAAAACACCCCCACCCCGCGCGGCGCCTTCGACCCGGATACCAACACCATAGCGCTCTTGGAGAAAGCCGACCTCTCCACCTTCATCCACGAGCTGGGGCATTTCTACTTTGAAACCCTTGTCCGCATCGCCAACGAGCTGCGCGCGCGCGACGATGCCGCGGGCGGCGGCACGCTCACCGAGGGCGAAATCCAAATATTGAAGGACGTGGACACCCTCATCGGCAAGGCAGGCCACACGCTGGACGACTGGAACCAAATGACGCTGGAAGAACGCAGATACCACCACGAAACCGTGGCGCGCCAGTTCGAAGCCTACCTGATGGAGGGCAAGGCGCCGTCGGTGGAACTGCAAGGCATCTTCTCGCGCCTGCGCTCCTGGCTGTTCGCGGTGTACAAAAAACTGACCGCGCTCAATGTGAAGCTCGACGACGACGTGCGCCAGGTGTTCGACCGGATGCTCGCCAGCGACGAGGCGATACAAATCGCCGAGCAGAACCGTTCGATGATGCCGCTGTTTGCCACACCGGAAGCGGCGGGGATGACGGCGGAGCAGTTCGCCGACTACCAGCGCCAATTTCAGGGGGCGAGCGACGCCGCCCTGGATGAAATGAGCCTGCGGATGCACGCCGACGCCAAGGCGATTGGCCGCCTGAAACACAGGGCGCTGAAGGCGAAAGATAAAGAGGCGAAAATCCTGCGCGGCGAAACAGAAATCGAGGCGCGCCGCGCCATCATGGCGCAGCCGGTCTATCGCGTCTGGCAGATGCTTACCGGAAAGATGAGCGCCGATACCACCATCGCCAGCAACAAACGTCCGTGGACGGACGACGTGGCGCCGGAACACGACGACCTCTTTACCGCCATTGCCAAAATTGGCGGCATCAACCGTTCGGACATTGAAAGCACCTGGCGCTTTGACCCCGACGACAAAATCAGCCCGGTCAAACCGGGCTTTTTCGTGCTGCGCCGCGAAGGCGGACAAAGCCTTGACGGAATGCGGCAGGCGCTCGTGCAATACGGCTACCTCACGGAAAGCGACAGCCTCAACGACTTCTACGAAATTTTCGAGGCGCAGCGACGCGGCGACACGCAATACAGCAACCGCCACCAGCCAGACCCCGGCGTCGGCAAAACCGGAGAACACGCGCACCTGCACGACCTGCCCGCCTTCCGTCTGGACTACGCCAGTCTGGCGGAGATGGGTTACGACGACGCGCAGATTGCCACCCTCGGCCGCAAAGTGAAGAAAAAAGGCGGCATCCACCCCGACCTGCTGGCGGAATTGATTATGGATGCGGACGGCAACCCCGTTTACGATTCCGGCGACGCGCTGGTACAAGCGCTACTCGCCGCGCCCGAACCCAAAACCGCCGTGCGCGATCTTGCCGACCGCATCATGCTGGAGCGCCACGGTGAACTGGCGACACCGGAAGCCATCGGCGAAGCGGCGGACATGGCGGCGCACAACGACCTGCGCCTGCGCGTACTCGCCACCGAATACAACGCGCTCGCCCAAGCCAGCGGCGGCGCGCGGCTGGTACAAAGCGCGGCGCGGCAACTGGCGGCGCAGGCCATCGGACAAAAACGCATCCGCGACCTCTCGCCCGCGCAATACACCCGCATGGAAACGCGCGCCGCCAAGGCGGCTTTGGCGGCGATGAAAAAGGGCGACATCGCCACCGCCGCCGCCGAAAAACGCAATCAGGTGTTACAAGCATCGCTTGCCCGCGCCGCGCATGAGGCGAAAGTGGAAGTGAAAAAGCTGGCGATGATGCTGCGCCGCATGAACCGGCTGAACCCGAAAGAAGTTGCCATCGAGGAGCGCGAACAGATTGAAGCGCTGCTGGAACGCTTCGACCTGCGCGACCAGTCGGGCAGGGCGATTGACCGCAAGCAGTCGCTCGCCGAATGGGTGCAGGCGCAACGCGAACAGGGCATCGAACCGGACATCGCGCCGGAGATGCTCGACGAACTGAAGCGCCAACCGTGGCAGACGCTCACCGTGGACGGCTTGCGCGGCCTGGCAGATACATTGCGGCAAATCGAACACCGCGGCAAAATGAAAAACCAATTGCTGCTGGAGCAGAAGCAACAAGACCTCAACGTCGCCAAAGAGGAAATCAGCGAAACCGTCAAGGCCAGCGGCAACGGCAAAATCGTTGACAACAGCACGCCTGCCACCTGGTTGGGACAACGCATGGCAGCTTTGCGCCGCTTTGGCTGGATGCACACCAAGGCATCCACCGTGTTCTACATCCTGGATGGCGGGCAGCGTAACGGGCCGATGTGGCGCTATTTCGGCAAACTGGCGAACGCGCGTGCCAACTTCGAGGCGGCCGAGCGGGCGCGCTTGTCCGAAGCACTGATGAAAATCAGCGCGCCGCTGTTTAAGCGCAAGGGATTGTACAAACGCAGCATCAGGAGCGACATCCCCGACCGCAACGGCCAGCCGCGCGTCTTCACGCCGATGCAAGTATTTACGGTTGCGCTCAACATGGGCAACGCGGGCAACCTGCAACGCCTGCTGGACGGCAACCATTGGACACGGGAGCAGGTGGAGCGCCTGACCGCCAACCTCACCGGGGACGAATGGCGGGCGGTGCAAGACATCTGGAACCTGTTTGAATCCATGAAGGAGCAAGTGGCGGCGAAAGAGCGGCGGGTGAACGGCATCGAGCCGCAATGGGTAGAGGCTGTGCCGCTCACCGTGACGAGCATTGACGGCGAAACGCTACACCTGCGCGGCGGCTATTACCCGGTGAAATACGATGCCGGGCAGTCGCAACAGGCAGAGCAGTTTCAGGACGCGGAAGCGGGGCAGGTCATAACCAATGCCGCCTTCACCAGCGCCACCACGCGCCGCAGCTACACCAAAGCGCGGGCGGCAGCGGTGAAAGACCGCCCGCTGCTGCTGGATATCTCTGTCATGTACGACGGCCTGAACGAAATCGTCCATGACCTTGCCTGGCATGAATTTCTCATTGACGCCAACCGCCTCATCCGCTCGCACCGCGTGGACAGCGCCATCCGCGATTACCATGGTGCGGAATACGTGCGCCTGATTAAAGACTGGTTACAGGACATCGCCGCGGGCGACAAAATCCCGTCCACTTACGGCGCGCGCATGGTCGCCGCTATCCGGCAAAACGTCTCCTTTGCCGGGCTGGCATTCAACGTCGTCTCGGCGCTGAAACAGCTATCCGGTCTGCCAAACTCCATCGTCCGCGTCGGCGCGCCGGATATCCTCGCCGCCACCTTGCAGTATATGCGGCGTGGACGCGCCATGACCCGCGAAGCCGTCGCCGCCTCAGCCGTCATGGAAAACCGGGCTCGCACCCGCTTCCGCGAACTCAACGAAGTGCGCAACAGCTTGCGGCGGCAGGGGCGCGTCAAACAACAACTGTACCGTTGGGGCTATGCGCCGTTGCTGTTCTTCCAGCAACAAGTGGACGTCATCACCTGGCATGGCGAATACCACAAACAACTGGCAGCGGGCATGAGTGAGGCCGATGCGGTGGCGCTGGCCGACCAGGCTGTCCTTGACGCGCAGGGAGGCGGCGAACTGAAAGACCTCTCCGCCATCGAACGCGACCCGGTGGGAAAAATCTTCACCGTCTTCTACTCCTACATGAACACGGTCTTGAATCTTGGCATCACTACCGTCAAAGGGCGCGCCAGCATCGGGCGCAAGGCGGCCGCCTTGCTGACGTTGTTTACTGTCCCTGCCATCATCGACACCCTGCTCGGCACAATGCTCACCCTCGGCGACGACGATGATGATGACGAAACCCTCGGACAAAAACTGGTGGAAGGACAAATCGGCTACCTGATGGGGCTGACCGTGCTGACACGCGAAGCATCGGGCGCAGCCAAAGCGCTGTTCGGTGTGGACAAGGGCAGCTACAAGGGGCCGACGGCCTTCCGCTTCTTCGACGACCTCCACAAGGCGGCGAAACAAATCGGACAAGGGGAGATGGACGAAGCCATGCTCACCAGCATCATCAACCTTTCCGGCGATTTCGGCCTGCCGTCGGCACAAATCAACCGCAGCATCAAAGGCATCAAGGCACTGGAAGAAGGCAAAACCGACAACCCGCTGGCGGTGGCTGTGGGCTACAAGGAGAAAAAATAAATCCGCGCCAATTTTCAATAGACGCATCCTATTGAAACCTGCTGCTGGCAATAAAAATCCCAGACTAGTCTAATCGCGGCAACCGGGAAGAAGCGCAACAATGCTTCCCGCAGACCGCAGGGCGAACCCCAAAAACAAAACCCCGCAGGGCGGCAACTCTGCGGGGTTTCTTCATCTCACACCTTGGAGAAGGGAATGAAAGCAAATGAAGTATAGCAAAACCCGTGTACAGATTCACCCGAAGGAGGGATTGAAAGTGGAAACCTACGCCAGCCCGTTTGTGCGGGTATGTATCGGAATATCATTGGTGCTGGTTGCCCTCGGCATGATGCTGCTGATGGCCGCACCATTCGTCAAAGCATGGCAATAAGGAGCGCCCATGACCATCTCAACCAGCAACCGCCGCGCCGGCCCCTATCTCGGCGACGGCAGCCAAACGGCGTTCCCGTTTACCTTCAAAGTATTTTCAGAGGAAGACGTGCGCGCCTACGTCGCTGACCCACAGGGCGGCGAAAACGAATTGGCGGCGACCGCCTACCGGATAACCCTTAGCCCCAATCAGGAAACCCGCCCCGGCGGCGTGTTGCACCTGAACGAACCGCTGGCAACGGATAACCGTCTGACACTGATCAGCGCGATGCCCGTCATGCAGCCGATGGTGTTCACCAACCAGGGCGGATTTTTCCCGGACTTGCTTAACGCAGCCCTCGACCGCCTCACCATCTACGTGCAACAGCTTGAGGAAATCGTGGCTCGCTGCATGGTCGGCTCGGTCAACGGCAGTGGTCGCCTGCCGCCGCTGCCTTCCCCGGTAGGGCAGCACTTCCTGCGCTGGAGCAGCGATGGCACAAAAATCGAAAACTACGACATCGGCGTGGATGGCATCAAAAGCGATATCGCCAGCCTGAAAACCGCCGTATCCGCCCTAACCGGTGGCGGCGAAGCGCTGGCCATCTACCAGAAAATCGAGGCACTAAGCAGCAAACTGGAAGACCTCACCAACGAAAGCAGCCGTAAATTCAATCAGTACGCAGCCTACATGAAGAAAACCCGCACCCTCGCCCTCGCCGGACTATAAGGAGACACCATGACCCCCGAACAAAAAACCGCCATCGCCGCCAAACTCGGCGCCGACCTCACCGCCATCGCCAGCGACCGCCTGATAGAACTCGCCCTGTTGCATCGCGCCGCGCCGACGGCACAACCGGACTTCCCTACCCGTTTGCAAGCCGAAATCGCCCGGCGCTTTACCGCGGACGCCATCGCCCAAGACGACGTGACCTACAGCACCCTGCAACACCTCGCCGACACCCTCACCGGCGTTATCCCGCTGGCGCAGCGCCTGCTGCACGAGATGGCGGCGGCGGTCAACCGCGACATCTGGTTTACCGACAACGCAGCAGCCTTCAAGGACGTGCTGAACAACGCCGACACCGCAAAATGGCTGGCAGGCCAAACCGACGTCCTCGAAAAAGCGCTGAACAACCGCCTGGCGCTGACGATGATTGCCGAAAGCGAAACCGCCGCCACCGCCATTTTGAGCCAGGCCGATGCCGTGACCCTATGGAAAAACGCCCCCGGCCTGTGGGAAATCTGGCCGAAAGCCGCAGCGGGCATGAACGTGCTGGCGAAATCGGGCGAACTGGTGCAATACCTCATCGACACCGCGGGCGCGCTCCCGGCGGCCATGGCCAGCGCGACGGCGGTGAAAGCCTTGGTTGCCTCGACGACTGCGATGCGCGTCATCGCCGCCTCGCAAACCGCGGTCGATACCTTCCTCGCCTCCACCGACGCGCTGAATGCAATAGACGCCTCGCCCGCCGCCATTTCCATACTGGGCGGCAGCGCAATCGCGATGGGACAAATCGCCGCCTCGTCTGCCATTCTGAAGCGCATCTACAACCACGGCGAATGGCGCAAAGCGCTCATTGAGAACAACGCCGTCTTCCAGGCAGTGCGCGAAACCATCTACAAAACCATCTCGGCGAGCGGTGCCGGTTGGGCGAAAAAATACAGCCAGTATTACAGCGGGGAGTCTCTAAAAAACCTTGGGGCATACTTTGGAGCCAACGTCGGATTTCTCCTTGCGCGTTTCAGCCGCTACAACGTGGGAGGCACGATGCCCGCAGACAGCAAAACCACCATGACCCACCCCGGCGGCGCACTGGCAGCTGAAGGACAAGACAATAGCGTCACAAACAGAAACATAATGGACAAAGTCGATGGCATCAGCTTCAACGGCGCTACCTTCAAAAATAGCGACACCTACAATTTCTGCTACGCCGAACTCTGGGCACCCGCCTAATCAGGTCGGCGAGGTGGTTGTCTAATCGGGCAATCTGTATCAAGAGCGCAACAATACTATTACGCCAAAATTACGCCAAATTGAATACAACAAACTGATTTAATTGTATTGTAATCAGCCTTGACATGGTGGGGGTCGTTGGTTCGAGTCCAATCGTGCCTACCAGATTTTATATATTTAAGCCCTGTTTATTCAGGGCTTTCTCTTTTTCTGCGTACACATGTCGCCCTTCCCTTCTCTCTTAAAAGTGGCAGTTTTCCCGCTTTTGCGGAAAAATACGCCGTAAATTTACGCCAAATTTACGCCTGAGAGCTGCCGATGAAATTGCCAAAACCACGGAAACGCGGAGATGCCTGGCGCATCGAAATCATGTTTGAAGGGCAGCGATATTCTGCCACACGCGACACCGCGCGTGAATGTGAGCGGTGGGCGGCAGAGAGGCTGTTGTCGCTCAAGGCCGGGCAGAAAGTTGGGCGGAAATCGTCCATAACGTTCCGTGAGTTGTTCCGCCTCTATATTGACCGCGTTGGCAGCAAGTCGCCGAGTGCGCGCCAGATTGGCGAGCAATGGCGCGCCTTCGACGGCAAGTTCCGCCAGCTTGGCGAAATGCAGATTCACCAGATTACGCCTCAGCATTTGACCGACTGGCGCAACCGGCGTTTGACGGAGGTTTCTGCAGGGACGGTGCTGAAGGAAATCAGCCTGTTTTCTTCGGTTTTCAGTTTTGCGAAGAAGGAGTTGTTCGCGCTTGATGAAAACCCGTGGTTCGCTATTTCCAAACCGACACAGCCTAAACCACGACTGCGACGCATCAGTACGGATGAACTGGCATCGCTCATGGCAGCCGCAAGGTATGAGGAAGGGATGCGCCCTAAATACACGCGGCATTTTGTCGCGTTGATGGTGTTGTTCGCTATCGAAACAGCAATGCGCGAGGGTGAGATTTTAGCGATGCGGCGCTCAGATGTGTTTGGAAATTATGTGCATGTGCCACGGTCAAAGAATGGCCATGCCCGCGATGTTCCTTTATCAAGCGCAGCACGGGCGATTCTTGATTTGTTGCCCGAAGGCGAGGTGTTTTTCCCGATTACTTTAGACGCTTTCAAGGCGTCCTGGCGCCGGATTAAGGCAAAGTCGGGCGTTGTTGATTTGCGCTTTCATGACACGCGCCACGAGGCGGCGTCGCGCATGGTACGCGATCGCAAGTTGCCGGTTCATGTGTTGGCCAAAATCACCGGGCACCGGAAAATAGAGGTGTTGGTCAACACTTATTACAATCCGTCTGCTGACGAGATTGTAGATATGTTCAACGGCTAGCTTTCCCGTTTTCGACCGCGCCTGTGTACGGTGCGCATGATTTCTGCGGCGCGCCGAGGGTCGTAAAGCGCTTTGCCCGTCGTCCCTTGGTTGATGTCTGCGAGTTTATCTCGGATGGTTTTGGTGGATACGCCGTAGTAAGCAGCAAGTTGTGCCGCTGTTGCCAGCGCGTCGTGCTGCTTGAGTTCGATAACGACACCTCCGGCGATTCGCTCCCCCAACATGACAGTTGGCGGTGTCTCGGCCTCCACCGTAATTATGTAGCGCTTCATTTCTCCCCCAATAATGCCTTTGCGTGCTGCAGGGCATTTTCTCTTGTCCGATGTACCAACCCTTTTCCCAGCAGGGCGATGTCATGTTTACACCCGCACCATATTCCAGATAATGCGTAGGCATCGCTACCTTTAACCTCCGGATAGTAGTAAGGAAAGTGTTCCGGCGGTGCAGTTCTTTCCGGTGCGGGGTAATGGATGATGCGGCGGACGATTTTGCCTTGCCTCATGGTGTGCCTCTCATTTCATCTCTGGTTGCATTTTTTTGGGGTGCTTCGCGTTGTGCGTTGTTGTAAAAGGTATTTTTCTTTTCATCGCTCATGTTTTGCTCCTGTTATTCGGGAGCCGCTTACGGCGGCAAGTCGGCATCGTCAGCGGGGGAGAAAAGAAGCACCACATGTGGAGAACCAAGAAAACCCTCGCCCGATGCTGCGGCGGTTTTTTCGGACACTCGCCGCTTGTCCGTCTTTCAACTTAAGGTGTGAGTTATTCCCCGTCGGTTTTCCTTGCCGCCGTCCGCGCCAGCCACGCATCCCAGCGGTCGAGATTGCGCCCGGTGATGGTGTCCCGGTATCCGGTCTCAGGGTCGTAGTGGCGCGGGTCTATGGGTAGCAGTCCGCATTATTTTTGCCATGCCTCAAAGGCTTCGCGCTCGGCGATGATGTCCACTTTCTGCGCGTTCGCTTTGATGCGGTCGCATGCCTTTTCCCATTCGGTTTTTTCTGTCATTGAGTTCTCCGGTCTCAACCGTCACCATTTCGATGACGGTTCATCGTTCGTTACGGTTTAATTCCCCCGTTTTCGGGGTATTTGGTTCAAAACGGGATTGTCGGGTCGTCGAAGTCGTCCTGCGCTGGTGGGTTGTATTGCGGCGCGTTGTTCTGTTGTGGCTGCTGTTGCTGATGGCCTTGCCCACCGCGTGAACTGTGGTCATCATGACCACGGTTGCGCGCTTCTTTCTCTGCTTTCGTCGTCAGCATCTTTAGCTCGCGCACGTGGATTTCGGTGATGTAGCGGTCGTTACCGTTCTTGTCCTGATATTTCCGCGTCTGGATTTTGCCGTCGATGTACAGTAGGTCGCCGACGTCCACATAGCGCCCGATGATGTCTGCCAGCGGGTTATAGGCGACGCAGTTGAACCATTCGGTTTTTTCTCTCGGCTGTCCGCTCTGTTTGTCATTCCATTTTTCCGTCGCCGCCACGGTGAAGTTGGCAACGGGGTCGCCGTTTGGCATGTAGCGCACTTCGCTTTTGCCCACGCGGCCGATAATTTCTGCCCGGTTCAGCATGTTTGTTTCTCCATTTCTGCTTCCAGTCGCGCGACAAAGGCGCGCAGGTGTTTTTCCAGCGCGGCGATGATTTTTTCGTCGCGCTTGACGTTCAGTATCCACGTGGTCTGCGGGGTGTAGTCGGGGTGGTAACTGACGAAGTCCCAGCTGTCGTAGCCCGTTACCAGCAGCCCGCCTTGTACTTGCAGCAGGTATTCCCGTGGCATGACACCTTCGAGGATGTAGCGGATATGGGTGGACAACTTCGGGCTTTTGATTTCCAGACCACGGCGCAGCTCCGGCATGATTCCGTCGGGGGATGCCATGACGCTGCGGCTTTCGTCGAGGTACACGCCGCCGATCTGGGTAACGCTGTTGCCGGTGGCAAACTCGTAGGCCAGACGCGCCTGTGGTTCGAGTTCGCTGCCGCGTGTCATGTCGGCGCTGGTGTAGCTGTCGGCAGGCTGCCCGGTGATTCGTTCGGCGATGAGTTCGGCGAGGTAGGCGGTGCGCTGTTCGCTCGCGGCTCCGCTGTTTGTCATGATGCGTTTGTACTGGCTGGCGGTCGGGATACCGAGGCGCGCTTGGCGCCAGGCATCGCTTCCTTGTTCGCAGTCGAGGGTGATGAGGTTCATAGCGGGATGTCCTCGCCGGGTTCGTAGCTTCCCTCCGGTGCGGTTTCTGCTTCGGGCTGCACCGGGGCAGGCGGTTCGGCGGCCGGGGCGTGTTTGCGCAGCGTGGCGATGAGTTCGTCCGCCTTCTTCGCCGCCATGTCTTCCATACGGGCGGCGCCAACAAAGGCCAGCATCTTCCCTTCTTCTTTCCCGGTGCGTGACAGCAGGTCGCGCAGTTCGGCGATTTGTTCGTCGCTGGCCAGCACTTCAGCAACGGCCGGGCGTGGCGCATCGGCGGTGCGCTCGGCTTCGTCCGGGTCGGCGATGCCGGAAAATCCGAAGGCGTAGCGTGCCGCCTGGATGGTCGCTTTGTGGCGCAGCATCCGGTTTGGCCATTGTCGCCACGGGTCGGTGTTACGTTTGCACTCGTCCATGTATTCGGTCATTTCCACCGGGTGCGTTCGGTCTTTGCGGTAGATGCGGCAGGTAACGGCGCGCAGGGCACCGCTGTCATCGAGGGTGTCGCGAAACTCCATGCCGTCAAAATCCGGGTGGCTGTTGATGATTTTCAGCCAGCCGTCAATGGACACGATGGGTTGCACGCCGCCACCTTTCGCCGGGAAGGCGTAGATTTCTTTGGTGATCGGATTGAGCTTGTACTCTTTCGCCACCATGAGAAACGCGGTGATTTGTTCGGGGCGCACGTTCGGCGAGGGCATGATGGTGCTGGCCAGCACGTCGCTGAAGGCTTTGATGTCTGTCGTGCCTGCAATGGCGGCAACGGCACTTAGTACGTCATGGGGGACGGGCAGATTCATGTTCAGGCTCCTCGGTTCAGTTTGATTTCCGCGCGCAGGCTGTTCTTCAGGTTGTTGGCAATCGCTTTGGCGTTGGTGAGGGTGGTGTTCATCTTCACGGTGATGATGTACTCCAGCACCGGTTCGTCGTGCGTCGGCTCTGGCATCGGTTGGGGTTCTGTTGTCGCTGCGGTTCCCGCCTTCGCCCGTTCTTCTGCTGCTATTTTTTCGCGTAGTTCCGCCTCTGCTTTGGCGGCGGCTTCTGCTGCGATGCGGGCTTTTTCTGCCGCCTGGCGCTCGTCGTCGGCGGCAATTCGGGCGGCAATGGCGTCTTCAAAACCGCTATCCAACGCAAGCAGGTCGTCGAGGTCGGCGAACAGGTGCAGGCGGTCGGCAGGGATTTGCGCGTAGCGTGCTTGCATGTACGCTTCGGTTTTGCCGATGAGTGCCGTCCAGTTCGCCAAGACTTCGGCGCAGCCCTTCTCCAGTCCGGCAAGTGTTTTTTTGCCTTTGGTCGCTTCGGCCAGCACACCGTCCAGCTCGTCAATACGCAGCACTTTGCGCATCGCTGCTCGCAGGCGGACATCGCATCCGGCAAGCGCTTTGTTGATGCCTTCACGGGTGCGGCTGGTGATTTCTTCTTTGACTTTTGTCTTCTGCGCTTTCACCCGTTTGTCGAGGGCAAGGCGGGTTTGTGCCAGCAGCTCGATGATTTCGTCGGTGGTGTCGAGTAGTTTGCGCACGTCTTGCGCTTCGGAAAGTGCAGCATCGCGTGCTTCCTTGATGGCGTCCTCGGCGTTTTTGAAGTCTTTGACTTGTTGCTCTGCGGTGGCAAAATCCTCGTCGGTCTTGAGGTCGGTATTGACCTTGGCAATTTCGGCGCGGACGCTTGCGGCCACGTCGTCAATGTTGCTGGCGACGATGGCGGATTGGATTTTCAGGATAATTTCTTGCACAGCTTATTCCTCGGTTTCGATTTGTTTCAGGGCAAGGCGCAAAGCAGCGCGCGCTTGCGGGTCGTCTTCCATGTCGATGGCGTCACGGATGGTTTGGGCGTCGTAGTTCATGCGGCTTTTCCCCCGCCTAGGTAAGTGAGCAATTCTGCGAAGGTGGCAAATTCGACGGAGTCTTCCCTCACCCCTTCTTTGTTGATGCAAGTGAGTGAGAAGTAGCACCCGCTACCTTTGTATTCCCCCATCATGATGTGAGAATAGAAACCGTTGTCGTGAGTAAAATCTACGGAGACAAAATCCTCGTTGTAGGAGGCGGTGAATCTGTCAGCATCTGCGAGACGGTTATGCAGAGCCGCGACTTCTTTGTCGAATTTGCGGGTAATCATTGTTCTGTTCCTTCGATAATGGCCTCCGCCTCTGCGCGGATGGCCTCTTTCATTTCGCCGAAGTCGGCGAATACTTTTGATATGCCGCCGTCCATGCTGTAGCCGTATGGCTTGGGGTTGGCTTTGACCATGGCGATGTTGAATATCCGCCCCCGCATTCCCCGCATTTGTACTCGCACCACAGAGCCAGCGGGGGTCAGCTCTGTCGCGATGTGCGCTACCTGCGCCGCTGACGGCGAGAACAGCGCGACTATTTCTGCGACTTCGCGGGTGTAGGGGATGCTCATGGGTTTCTCCTTTTCCCCGCACAGGCGGGGGTGTAGTGGGCGGCACACTCGTGCCGTATTTGTTCGGGGGTTAAGCGCGGGGCGTGGTCGATTTCCCACACCGCCGCATCAAGGGCAGCGTCGAAGAAGAGGAAGCCAGCGGCGGCAAGTGCCAGTACGAGGATGGTGTTCTTCAGGGCGGTCATGCGGCCTCCATGTCCTCAGCGCGGGCGATCAACCATTCGCTGTAGGCTTCGTCCGCTTCTTTTTGCAGGTCGCGGTAGGGGATTTGCGCGTCCACCATGTCGGTCAGCATTCCCGCCCAGTCGCTTTCGTAGAAATTGCCGAAGTCTTCGCGGTCGAGCTCTTTGCCTGCGTCGTCCTGGATGATGACGGTGTAGCCCTCTGCCTTGACGATGGTGTACGGGCTTTCTACTTCGCTGTATTCCGCCGGTTCTTCGTAGGTCGCATGACGCAGCAGGCGCTGGTTATACAGACGGCAGACGATGATTTCCTTTTTATTTCCCCACCATTCAAAGGTGTCGTCCAGACCAGCAGCAAGGGTTTTGAGGTTCAGGTTCATCTGTGGCTCCCATCGTTGTTCGTTTCGATGGGGGTATATTAAACATGATGTGTAAACAAAGCAAGCAAAAAATAAACATGCCGTGTATTATTTTCGCTATGTTTTGTTTATTAAACATTTTTTTTGTGTGGTTTGCCCGCAAAAAAAACCGCCTCATGGGCGGCGTCAAATCCTCATCAAATCTTGTGAACCCGCGTGGTTGCAGGCTTCGCGCGTGGTTACGAGCGCAGCAAGGGGCGTCTGTCAAATGTTTAGGCAAACAAAAACCCCGCACGGGGCGGGGTTGCAGTAATAAAAGAAAGAATTATTGGCGTTTGGCGCCGAAAACACCTAGTACTTTGGCCTCATTATCGGTGTAGTTGCCAACCATTTCATCAGCGTTACTGCCTGCGAAGAATCCTTCAACTCCTTTTTTGCCATCTTTGCCAACAAAATAGCTTCCAATAATTCCAGCTTTGATTTCTCCTTTATAATCAGATACACCAAAAATAAAAGATGCGTCTTTATTAGTAAAATCGACCGTTGCCCCAACTGCACCAACCGGGCTGACACCTGAAGGGACGCTATCGTATGGGACGACAAAATCGCCACTATAGTTTACAACACCGCTGGTCGGCATCGCATTATCAGGTGTAGTTCTTCCGCGATAGTACGCCAATAAAAATGGATTGGAAGTTCCATTTTCACCTATACCAAATTGAATGTTTTTGTATGTGTTGTCGCTGCTTGCCAGGAATGAATCAAAAGTTCGGAAAGAAGAGGTTGAAGAATAAATACGATTCCCTCTATAAATATCTACTCCACCAACCCGTATTGGTGCTTTATCCCCAATACTTACAGAATCACTTGGATTTGGGATGAATATAGTTCCTAAACTACTGTTGGTTTCTAATTGCCGTTTATATTCGAGCGGCATCTTATTTGTAGTTATTGATTTTTTATCAGCAATATCTGATGCTCTGCCTGCAATAACAATACCGTTGTATGTAGATGCTCCCTGTATGGATTTGGAAAACTGTGCCGCCTTGTCTCGGTCGTCGGCAGTTAATCCATATTTATCCGGCATGCTTGTGCTAGAGTTTTGTGAATTATTTTGCGTGCCGGAGTTTGGTGTAAGTGGCTTGGTGTTGTCCACCGCAGGATTGTCACCGCCACCACCGCCGCAGGCGGCGAGTGCCAGAGGAAGCGCGATCAGTAGTGCTTTGTTGGTTTTCATCGTTTTCTCCTGTTTTGTTGATTAAAGGCTTTATTCATCCAGGCATTGATACTGGATGGTCACAATATAATTTCCGCAAGAGGTCCATGCGCCGGGAGAAATATTGCAAATAATCTTTTCCCCGCCGAATGGGTCGGCGCGTTTATATCCCCATGCCTTGCAGCGTTTTTCCGCGGTTTCTTGTCCTTTCGCTTTGTCAACTATGGGGGTTTCCAGCTCGTTGTATTGGTAACTCAATTCTACTACACCATCCGCCTTGCTGCCGCCCGTGGCGACAAGTTCTTTGGGTACATTGGTTGTACAACTAGCAAGTAATATACCAACGACTGCGAAAAATAGATGTTTCATCTTTAATCTCTTGACTAGTGATTGCATTTCGGGTTGCCGTAGGCGCTACCACCTTCGAGACACTCGCACGCCTCGCTATCATGGTCTCGGTCCAGGCTGGTATTGCCGCCGTGTTCGTCGTGGTAGCGTTGCGCTTCCTCTTGGTCACTGAAGTCGCTACACCGTACCGCATAAACAGACGGGATAGCTGCTGCAAGTGCCAAAACCAATATGGTTTTCATATTTTTCTCCTATTTTTAACCACCACGCCAAACGACGTGTCCTAAAACCTGAAAATCTGTTGCTTCTTTGCAGTTTTCCGGCGTTGCTTTCATCATTTCATATTTAGGATTGCGGCTAATGATTTTTACGCCGTCTTCAAAATTTCGTAATTCCTTAACGTAAAACTTCCCCTTGAACAGGATGGCATAGACGTCGCCGTCTGATATGTCGGTTTCTGTGATGTCTATGATGACTGTGTCTTTGTCGTAAAGGTACGGTTCCATGGAATCGCCGCTGACATACATGGCTCGCAGGTTGTTTTCGTCCAAATGGCGTGCTTTGAACCAACCGTTGCGGAAATAGAGCGGGTCATCGTCCTTTTCTCTAACCACCCATTCGGCATTTCCACTTCCCGCGGATAGCCGCACGTCGTAACGGATGACGCGGCGGTGTGTAGCGGTCGGTAGGTGCGCAGTATCTAACGTGGCGACGTGTCGCTGTTGCGGGATTAGTACCAGCGCTGGTGGTTCGTCGTCATTTTTTTGTTCGCCGGTTTCTTGTGTAGGCTCTGTGCCTCTTGGCGTGCCTTTCAGAAGGTAATTCGCATCCAGTCCAAAAATCCTACTTGCTAACAGCGCGCCGTTCTTAGAAATGCCACGTGCGCTCCAGTTTGTGATGTTCTGTGGCGAAGTATCAAGTGCGCGCGCAAGCTCACTTGCCTGCATCCCTGTCGCGGTAAAAAGTCGCTGCATGGAAGGGTGAGTGTCGTCGTTCATGGTTAAACGCCTTGTTGAAATTTTCCTTATTAAAGCAAAAAACAAAACGTTTTGTTAAACATAAAATACACAAATCACCTTGCTGTTTATACACATTGCGTTTAATATAAACAAGAAGTTGTGAGGAGACACACATGAACGACACGCAAATTATTGAAAAATTAGGCGGAACGGGCGCAGTATCGAAGCATCTTGGTGTTAGCTATCAGCGCGTCCACAACTGGCTGAAGCGAGGCATCCCATCGAAGACCAAACTGCAACATCCAGATTTGTTCTTGAACGACGACCCGCCGGATTTATCCCAGTCAAACAACGCTGCCGCCCCGGCGGAGGTCTGACCGTGGGCGAATTTTGGGCAAAAAAAATGCCGCCTGGAAACTGGGCGGCAAGTACATGTAAGGAGGTTTGATTATGAATGACGAACAAGAGAAATACAAGCACCTACGCAGTTTTGCGGATGCGGTTCCGCCGCGCGGCAGCAGGTTTTTGGCGGTTGGCCGGGGATGCTACGGAGCTTTTCATGTACGCGATACAGGTTTGGTTACCAGAGCAGGGAAACCGTGGTCGTTTATCACGAAAGCCGAGGAGTTGCGCGGGGTCTTTGAGCCGCTGGGGTTCTCACACTGGATACCGCTGGATGATGCCAGCTTTTGGGGGGAAGCATGACCCAAAGCGAACACGCGCGCGTAACTGCCTGGATACGCGCCAAGCACAAGGAGACGGGCAAATACCCGTCGCATGAAGAGATTTTGCTGCGGATGCTGCAAGAGGCGCAGGAAGTCACCTATTTGGACGCGGTGGAGTACGGCCTCGGCTCTACGTTCAGGAGCCGCCTCAGTGACCTGCGCAAGCTGCACAGCATCATCAGTTATGACAAGAGCGTGCCAACAAGATACGGCACGAAGGCAACGGTTAAGGCGCATCGCCTGGGAGGTTTGTTGTGAGGTTCACCACGTTTATCAACAACAAGCGCTGCATGGATTGGGGGCTGAACGCCAACCAGGGCGCGCTGTTCGATTTAATCAACCAGGCAGCGGGCTGGGCGAAGCCGGTCACGGTTGACGGTGAGGTGTTCTATTGGATCAGTCGCCAACTAGTCATCGAGCAACTGCCGCTGTATTACAGCAAGCCGGACACGGTTTATCGCGCTTTCCGCACTTTGCAGGAAAAGGGGCTTATTAATTACTGCAAGCACGGTGAATGGGAGCTTATCAACATCACCGACAAAGGCAAACTGTGGAATGTAAGCAACAATGAAGATGCGGCGCAGGAATCGGACGAACCCCGGAAATCAATCCGCCCCCCACCCTCTTCAATCCACGAACTCGGAAATGAATCCGACTTACTCGGAAATAAATCCGAATCACCTCGGATTGAAATCCGAAATACCTCGGAAATAAATCCGACAAATAAGGATATAAGCAATAAGCTCAAAAATGATAAGCGGATAAATAAGCGGGAATGCGCGCGCGAGCTATCCGCCGACGTACCGCCTTTTGACGCCCTCGCCGAACTGCTTGCCCTCGGTGCTGACCCGACGGAGGCGAAGCGCTGGCTAGCCTACCGCATGGAACGCAAGAAGCCGATGGATGCTGGAGCGCTGGATTATTTCCTCGGCGAGGTTCGGGCGGCAGGGCTGACGGTAGCGCAGGCGGTGCATGAATGCGCGGGCAACAAGTGGCTTGGTTTCAAACGCGGCTATGACGGCTGGTGGAACAGACCACAGCAGCGCACTCCGCAGCGCGGCAACACCTTCGAACACCAAAGCAGCGCGGAGCAGTACGCGCAGGAACAGGCGGAGCGGATGCGTCCGCAGATTGCGGCGATGTTTGCCGCCAAACAGGAGAAGCGTGATGACTGAGCAGGACTTTGGTCAATTCTCGGCAGTGATGGCTGCGCTGTGCGAGTACTACGGCAAGCCGAAACTGAGCGACATGGCGGTGGGGTTGTACTTCGGCGCGCTGCTGGAATACCCGCTGGCCGATGTGCAGCAGGGTTTGACGGCGCATATCAACAACCCAGACAGCGGGCAGTTTTTTCCGAAAGCGGCGGACGTCATCCGCGCGCTGGAAGGCAGTAGCGAAACCCGCGCGTCCGGCGCCTGGGCGAAGGTGCGCCACGCCATCGAACGCGTCGGCCACATGCCGAGCGTGGTGTTCGACGACGCGGTAATCCACGCGGTGGTTGCCGACATGGGCGGCTGGGTGCAACTCAGTCTGGTTACCTACGACGAGCTGCCCTTTCGCGAGCGCGATTTCCTGCGCTTCTACCGCAGCTACATGGGGCGCGATTTGGGGGATTACCCACGCAAGCTGGCCGGTATGGCGGAAACCGAAAACACCGCCGCCGGTCATGCTGTCGCCGAGCCGCAGCTCTTGGGGGATGCGCAGAGGTGCCTTGCGGTGATGCGTGGTGGCAGCGACAAGCCGCGTCTCACAGTTCAACCGTTGTCGGCATTGCCGCAGGAATTGCGCGGTGTGCTGAACGACCTGCGCGGAAGCAACGATGATTTCGGGGGTGCAGCATGACCATCCGCTACGGCAGCGTATGCAGCGGCGTTGAGGCGGCATCCCTCGCATGGGAACCGCTTGGCTGGCAGCCCGCATGGTTCGCAGAAATTGAGCCGTTCCCGGCGGCGGTGCTGGCGCATCGCTGGCCGCACGTCGTCAATCACGGCGACATGACCCGCATCACCGACGGGATATTGGCGGGCGACATTGAGGCGCCGGATGTGCTGGTCGGCGGTACACCGTGCCAAGCGTTTTCTGTTGCCGGTTTGCGCGGCAGCCTGAGCGATGCGCGCGGCAATCTCACCCTGGAATTTGTAAGGATTTTTGATGCAATTGATGCTGTTCGCCGCCGGGGCGGCAAGTCCCCCGCCGTCGCCGTGTGGGAAAACGTCCCCGGTGTCCTCAACACCCACGACAATGCCTTCGGATGCCTTCTTGGCGCGCTTTGCGGGTCTGACGGGGCATTACAACCGGCAGGGGGCAGGTGGACGGACGCAGGTGTTGTGTCTGACCGGCGCCTTGTCGCCTGGCGCATCCTCGACGCGCAATATTTCGGCGTGCCCCAGCGACGCCGTCGCGTCTTCGTTGTCGCAGGTGTTGGAGCCATTGACCCCACCGAGATACTTTTTGAGCGCGCAGGCGTGCGCGGGCATTTTGAGCCGCGCAGAACGGCGGGGGAAGACATTGCCACCCTTAATGCAGGCAGCGCTGGAACACAAAGCGGCGGAATAACGCTGTGCATGGCCCATGGACAAGGGGGTGCTGAAATCCGTATTGACAGCGCGCCAACGCTGACGTGTAACCATGAAGCGCCAATCGTAGTGAATGGCCGTCAAGACCCATGTGTTAGTGATACCGCCTTTGCCCTCGGCTGCCAACACAACGGCATGGATAACGTACTGCTGGGCGGGCATACCCTGCGCCGCCTGACCCCGCGCGAATGTGAGCGCCTGCAAGGGATGCCGGACGATCACACCCGCATCCCGTGGCGCGGCAAACCTGCTGACGATTGCCCGGACGGGCCGCGCTACAAAGCGATAGGTAACAGTATGGCTGTGCCGGTCATGCGCTGGATTGGCGAGCGTATGCGGCAGGTGATGGAGGTGGCGATATGACCGGCGCGATGTTGCGGAGCGGGGGCGGCATGGTTAAGCCAGTCAGCGACGGCTACGACGCCTGGTACATCGACCAGGTGCTTAACATCTGCCTCGCCCGCTGGCTCAATCCGGCCATCGTCCCGCAAATGTGCCGGGCGCTGGAGATGCAATGCGAGCGCAAGCGCGATCGGCAGGTTCTGATGATGCTGCGCAAGAGCAAGCAGCCAGCGACGCAGATTGACGAGATTTTCCGATTTATCGAGCGGCTTTTGCGGAGGGAGAAATGAACGGACAGCAGTTTCGGTTGGTGAATGAGCAGGTGCGCGGTAACGCGATGCGCGCCGTGCAGGCGGCGGCTATTGATGGCGATGCAATCCTGGTGGTGCGCATTGAGCCGGAGGAGAAACAGCGCACGAAGCGGCAAAACCGCTATCTCTGGGGCGTGGTGTACAAGCATTTGGTGGACAACGACCCCGGCTATTTCGTCAATGAGGAGACGGAGCGGTTATTGCACGGGCGCGGTATTGCGGTGACGGAAATCGTGCATGAGTTTTGCAAGGCGCAATTCCTTCCGCCGGTAGATTTGGGGATTGGTGGCGGGATGCGCATCACGAAATCCACCGCGAAATTGAACCGGCAGGAATTTAACAATTATGTCGAAAACATCCGGCGCTGGGCGGCGGAAACGTTGCAGGTATTTATCCCTGACCCGTATGCGGCGGGGTATGAGGATATTGGGAGGGTGAAATGAACAGGTCGAACGAACTCGATACGTTATGCGGGCAAGTGCTGTTGTTGTCGGCTTTTGGAGGCGTGTTTAAAGCCACCTAATGAATTGTCGGGGGCAGCGGGAAAGAGAGAT
>ERZ772927.154-NODE-154-length-42624-cov-9.57549_pt1 | contig 42624 bp, 40 predicted proteins | sample MGYA00512115_ERZ772927 | MGnify/ENA primary metagenome ERZ772927 (study PRJEB29015, sample SAMEA2737924) | human oral metagenome | biome: human oral; feature: human-associated habitat; material: dental | place: China | collected 2013 ... | reverse complement strand
TACCAAGGATCTGTTATCCAAAGCCTTTCTGAACGTAAGGGTGAAATGTTGGATATGATTTCAACTGGTAATGGTCAAACTCGTTTGGTCTTCCTAGTTCCAGCACGTGGTTTGATTGGTTACTCTACAGAGTTCTTATCTATGACTCGTGGTTATGGGATTATGAATCATACATTTGACCAATACTTGCCATTGATTCCAGGTGAAATTGGTGGACGTCACCGTGGTGCCCTTGTTTCCATTGATGCTGGTAAGGCAACGACTTACTCTATCATGTCTATCGAAGAGCGCGGAACTATCTTTGTCAATCCAGGTACTGAGGTTTATGAAGGAATGATCATCGGTGAAAACTCTCGTGAAAATGACTTGACTGTTAACATCACCAAGGCTAAGCAAATGACCAATGTTCGTTCTGCAACCAAGGACCAGACAGCAGTTATCAAGACACCACGTATCTTGACCTTGGAAGAATCGCTGGAGTTCTTGAACGACGATGAGTACATGGAAGTAACGCCAGAATCTATTCGTCTGCGCAAGCAAATTTTGAACAAACAAGAACGCGAAAAAGCCAATAAAAAGAAAAAATCAGCTGCAGCTGAATAAGCAAAATGGAAAGGAGCAGCAAGATGGTTTATCTTATCATTGGGATTTTAATCCTCTTTTTCTACATTTTTGCTGTTCCATCCAGTATTAAAGGGACTGTTAATGCTGTGACCATGGTTTTACTGATTGTGGCCTTGATTATCTTATTTGGCTTAGGCATTTTTAAAATTTTCCAGTTGCCGGCTGAATATTTTGTAGGTTTCGGCCTATCCGTAGTGACCGTCTTGGCTTTGCGGGATATTAATCGTCTCAAGCCGCCTAAAAAATCAAAAAAGAATTTTGATGAAGAATAATAAATGAGCAAGAACTTAGAAGGTCGGATAGACGTTTTGAGATCTTGCTTTTTTTGTTAATCTATATTTTTACAAAAACAATAGGTTTATGTTACAAAATATTTCAAATAGATGAAAACATATCATTTTTTTCAAAACTTGCTTACAGTCGAAAATAAAAGACTCCTATGTCTTTTTTATTTTCACAAAAAAAGGTAAAATAGAATGAAGTATGAATGGAAGAGGTTGCTTATGAAAAATATAGCAAATTTTGCCAATAAGAAGGTCTTGGTTCTGGGTTTGGCCAAGTCGGGTGAGTCAGCAGCTCGCCTTTTAGATAAATTAGGAGCCATCGTGACAGTTAACGACGGGAAACCTTTCGAGGAAAATCCTGCTGCCCAATCTTTGCTAGAAGAAGGCATTAAAGTGGTGACAGGAGGTCATCCCTTGGAGTTGCTGGACGAAGACTTTGAATTGATGGTGAAAAATCCAGGTATTCCTTATGACAATGCCATGGTCGTTCGAGCTCTGGAGAAGAAGATTCCAGTCATTACTGAAGTCGAGTTGGCTTATCTCATTTCGGAAGCACCGATTATTGGTATTACGGGTTCAAATGGTAAGACGACGACCACAACCATGATTGCGCAAGTCTTGACGGCTGGCGGTCAAAACGGTTTATTGTCTGGTAATATCGGTTTTCCTGCTAGTCAAGTAGCCCAAACAGCCAGCAGCAAAGATATGCTGGTCATGGAATTGTCTTCCTTCCAATTGATGGGGATTGAAGATTTTCATCCGCAAATCGCTGTTATTACCAACCTCATGCCGACTCATTTGGATTATCACGGCTCTGTTGAGGAATATGCAGCTGCCAAGTGGAATATCCAGAAAAACATGACAGCTGATGATTATCTGGTTTTGAATTTCAATCAAGACTGGGCCAAGGAAATGGCTAGCCAGACTCAGGCTACTGTTGTGCCTTTTTCAACGACTGAAAAGGTGGATGGTGCCTATTTAGAGGGTGATGTCTTGACCTTCCGTGGAGAAGCGATTATGCAGGTGGCTGAAATCGGCGTTCCTGGCAGTCACAATGTTGAAAACGCTCTGGCTACGATTGCAGTAGCCAAGCTTCGTGGTATTGACAATCAGACGATCAAAGAAGTCTTGTCTGCTTTTGGTGGTGTTAAGCACCGTCTCCAGTATGTGGGACGTGTAAATGAGATTGCCTTTTACAATGATAGTAAGTCTACCAATATCTTGGCAACCCAGAAAGCCCTATCTGGTTTTGACAATAGCAAGGTGATTCTGATTGCAGGCGGTTTGGACCGTGGCAATGAGTTTGACGAGTTGGTGCCTGACCTCAAAGGGCTCAAGAAAATGGTTATCTTAGGACAATCAGCTGCACGTGTAAAAAGGGCTGCTGATCAGGCTGGAGTTTCTTATCTCGATGCGACTGATGTCCGGGATGCAGCTCATAAGGCCTTTGCTCAAGCGGATCCAGGAGACATTGTCTTGCTCAGTCCTGCCAATGCCAGCTGGGATATGTATAGTAATTTTGAAGTCCGTGGCGAAGAATTTCTCGCTGCATTTGAAGAATTAAAAGGTTAAGATGAAAAAGATTGTATTTACAGGTGGAGGAACGGTCGGCCATGTAACCCTCAACCTTCTCCTAATTCCGAAATTTATCAAAGAAGGCTGGCAGGTCCATTATATTGGCGATAAGCATGGTATTGAGTATCAGGAAATCCAAAAGTCAGGACTGGACGTGACCTTCCATTCGGTAGCTACGGGCAAGCTTCGTCGCTACTTTTCTTGGCAGAATCTGCTGGATGGCTTTAAGGTCGTCTGGGGGATTTTCCAGTCGCTGGGCATTATGCTCAAGGTACGGCCGCAGGCCCTCTTTTCTAAGGGTGGCTTTGTATCTGTTCCGCCCGTGATTGCAGCCCGGCTGTCAGGAGTTCCTGTCTATGTTCATGAGTCGGATCTATCCATTGGCCTAGCCAATAAAATCGCCTATAAGTGTGCGACCAAGATGTATGCGACCTTTGAGCAAAGTTCCAGTCTGACCAAGATTGAGCATGTAGGAGCTGTGACCAAGGTCGGTAACCAAGAGTCAGTCCTACCGCAGGAACTAGAAGAAATTCGTCAGTATTTTGATAAAGAGCTGCCAACCCTGCTTTTTGTCGGTGGTTCTGCTGGAGCTAAGGTCTTTAATGATTTTGTTAGCCAGAATCAAGCTGCGCTGACCGAGCGTTATAACATTATCAATCTGACAGGCGATGCAAGTTTGGATGTTCTGTCTGACCGTCTCTTTCGCAGAGCCTATGTGACCGACCTCTACCAGCCTTTGATGGACTTGGCAGATGTAGTGGTTACTCGTGGCGGTTCCAATACAATCTTTGAGCTCTTGGCCATGGCTAAGCTTCATATTATCGTTCCTCTGGGACGCGAAGCCAGCCGCGGCGATCAGATTGAAAATGCGGATTATTTTGTGAAAAAGGGATATGCTAAGCAATTGGCGGAGGAACAGCTGGATATGAGCAATTTACAGACAGCTCTTGATGACCTTTTGGCGAACCAAGCTTCTTATCATCAAGCTATGCAAAATTCTCAGGAAATCAAGTCTGTAGATGAATTTTATGCTTTATTGAAAGCGGATATTGACAAGGGAAAGAAATGAGCAAGAAAAACAATGATGAGCCAAAGGAAGAGGTAAGTGAGCACCTCTCTGAATGGCAGAAACGAAACAAAGAATATCTTGAAAAGAAGGCTCAGGAAGAGGCCGGCAAACAAAAGGAGCTAGAAGAAGAGGAAGCAAAGGAAGCTGAGGACTCAATCGAAGGCGGAGAAATAGCTGAAGAGACGGAAGAAGATGACTCATTTTATGAAGAGGAAGAAATAGAATATTTGGAAGATGACTCATCTAAACCTGAGCTAGAGACCGAATTGAGCGAGAAAGAGCGCAAAAAACTGGAGAAACTTCAGAAAAAGGCAGAAAAAGAAGCTGCTAAGGTGCATATCTCAAGGGTTCATATTTATCGAGCACTGCCAGTTTTGCTAGGCAGTGGCTTGATTTTTCTCCTGTCAGTTTATTTTTTGACACCACTAGCGACTATGAAGACAATCAAATTTTCAGGGAATCAAATGGTCAGTCAGGAAGATTTGCTCAAAAGCAGTAAGATTGATGAGAAGGACTATACTTTAACAACCTTTATCAATGGCGGCAATCATATCCGCAATATGAAAGCGTCTAGTCCTTGGATTAACAATCTGGAGATGGCTTATCAGTTTCCGATTACTTTTCAGGTAAAGGTCAAGGAGTACGGAGTTCTGGCCTATCTGCATGAGGGTGGCCAGTATTATCCTATTCTGACAAATGGGGAGATTATTTCGGACCCGACTGCTGCAGATTCTTTGCCAGAAACCCATATTTCGATAGAGTTTTCAGATAAAAAATTGATTAAGGAATTTGCCCTTCAAATTGAAAAGGTACCGGCTTCGGTTAAGAAAAATATTAAGACAGTTCAGCTGACCCCGAGCAAGGTGACACCGGACTTGGTTACGCTGACCATGCATGATGGCAATAAAATTTTGGTACCAATTTCACATATTGCCAAAAAACTGCCATATTACAAGGGAATCCAATCACAGTTGGAAGAGGAAGTACCTAGTGTTGTAGATATGGAAGCAGGGATTTTTAGTTATGTTGAAGGAGCTCAAAACGAGTCGTCTTCTTCTGATGAAGAAAAGCAGAAAGCAGAAGAGGAATCGACGGGACAGCCAACAGAACAAGCGGCTGAGCAGGTGACAGAAAGTCAAGAACAAGAATCTGCAGAGCCACAAAATTCAACAGAAAACCCGGGAAATACCGAAAATCGCTAAATTATATGTAGAAAAACTGCGCATTTTCATTTTCTTTATGTTATAATAAAGCTTGGGTAACTCTAATTTTTAGCGTTATTAGTATAGACCGGAAACATGGAAGATAGAGAGGACTGGTGTAATGGCTAGAGACGGCTTTTTTACTGGATTAGATATAGGAACTAGCTCAATTAAAGTGTTGGTGGCAGAGCACATCAACGATGAAATGAATGTTATTGGAGTCAGCAACGCCAAAAGTGCTGGCGTTAAAGATGGAATTATTGTTGATATTGAGGCTGCTGCTGCTGCCATTAAGACAGCTATTTCTCAAGCAGAAGAAAAGGCAGGCATTTCAATTGGTTTAGTTAACGTCGGACTTCCGGCTAATCTCTTACAGATTGAGCCTACTCAGGGTATGATTCCTGTGACTAGTGATTCTAAGGAAATCACAGATACAGATGTAGAGAATGTTGTTAGATCTGCTCTGACGAAGAGTATGACTCCTGATCGCGAAGTGATTACTTTCATCCCAGAAGAGTTTGTAGTGGATGGTTTCCAAGGGATTCGTGACCCACGTGGTATGATGGGGATTCGCTTAGAAATGCGTGGTCTTCTCTACACTGGACCACGGACTATTCTCCACAACCTCCGCAAGACAGTGGAGCGCGCGGGAGTTCAGCTTGAGAACGTAATTATCTCCCCATTGGCAATGACTAAGTCAATCTTGAACGAAGGGGAACGTGAGTTTGGTGCAACTGTTATTGATATGGGCGGTGGCCAAACTACAGTGGCTTCTGTTAAAGGTCAAGAGCTTCAGTATACGAATATATACCAAGAAGGCGGCGACTACGTAACCAAGGACATCTCCAAGGTTTTGAAGACTTCGCAAAAGTTAGCTGAAAGTCTCAAGTTTAACTATGGTTCTGCTTATGTTCCTGAAGCTGGGACAGAATCTTTCCAAGTAGAAGTGATTGGAGAGATTGAGCCGGTTGAAGTAACTGAAAAGTATCTGGCTGAAATTATTTCTGCTCGTATCCAACACATTTTTGAGCAAATCAAACGCGATTTGGATAGAAGGCATCTCCTTGAGTTGCCAGGTGGCATTGTGATTATTGGCGGAGCAGCAATTCTTCCAGGAGTGGTTGAGTTGGCTCAGGAAGTATTTGGCGTAAATGTCAAGCTTTATGTGCCAAATCAAATTGGCATTCGCAATCCTGCTTTCGCACATGTTATAAGCCTGTCAGAGTATGCTGGAAACTTAACAGATGTGGATATGCTGGCTCAGGTTGCTGTTCATGGTGATGAGCAACTGCGCCATCGACCTGTATCCTTTGAGCGTCCTGCTCAGTCAGTACCACGCTTTGAACCTCAACCAGCTGATGAGATTCCTGAGGAGCCGGTCCAAGAAGTTCCAGTTGCCAGTGCCGATGTGCCAAACCAAGAACCCAAAACAGGTATTACAGATCGGATGCGCAACCTAATTGGCAAAATGTTTGATTAAGGAGAATACAGAGAATATGACATTTTCATTTGACGCTGCTGCTGCACAAGGCGCAGTAATTAAAGTTATTGGTGTCGGTGGAGGTGGCGGTAACGCCATCAACCGAATGATTGATGAAGGTGTTGCTGGTGTTGAATTCATCGCAGCAAATACAGATGTTCAAGCTCTTAGCAGTGCTAAAGCTGAAACAGTTATTCAGCTCGGTCCTAAGCTGACTCGCGGACTTGGTGCCGGAGGTCAGCCTGAAGTTGGCCGCAAGGCTGCTGAAGAAAGCGAAGAAGTCCTGACTGAAGCTCTGCAAGGAGCAGATATGGTCTTCATCACTGCTGGTATGGGTGGTGGATCTGGGACAGGTGCTGCTCCAGTAATTGCTCGTATCGCAAAAAATGTTGGTGCTCTGACTGTTGCGGTAGTTACACGTCCTTTCGGTTTTGAAGGAAGCAAGCGTGGAACCTTTGCAGTAGAAGGAATCAACGAACTTCGCGAGCATGTAGACACACTCTTGATTATCTCAAATAACAACCTGCTTGAAATTGTAGACAAGAAGACTCCGCTCCTTGAAGCACTCAGTGAAGCAGATAATGTTCTTCGCCAAGGTGTTCAAGGGATTACTGACTTAATTACCAGCCCAGGACTGATTAACCTTGACTTTGCCGACGTGAAAACAGTTATGGCAGACAAGGGTAATGCTTTGATGGGAATTGGTGTTGGTAGCGGTGAAGAACGTGTCATCGAAGCTGCTCGTAAAGCTATCTACTCACCTCTTTTGGAAACAACCATTGATGGTGCAGAGGACGTAATTGTCAACGTTACTGGTGGCCTAGATATGACCTTGATTGAAGCAGAAGAAGCTTCAGAAATTGTCAACCAAGCAGCAGGTCATGGTGTGAACATCTGGCTCGGTACTGCTATTGACGAGTCTATGAAGGATGAAATCCGCGTGACTGTTGTAGCTACTGGTGTTCGTCAGGACAAGGTTGAAAAGGTCAGCGGTATTCGCCAGACACCACAACCTACTAGTCCAAGCCGTCCGCAGCAAGTTGAGCCAAATCGCGAAGTTCGCTCAGGACAGTTTGAACGAAACTTTGATATGACCGAAACGGTTGATATTCCTGCTCCAACGCGTCAAAGAACGGACGCGCCTAAAGGTTCAGTCTTTGGTGATTGGGATCTTCGTCGCGAAGCGATTGTTCGTCAGGCTGAACCAAGTTCGTCAGCCCGCGTGGAACGCTATGCAGAAACTAATGAAGATGATGATGAATTGGAAACACCTCCATTCTTCAGAAATCGTTAATCTAAATCATGAATTTGCAGAATAATAAAGAGTTGGTCTTTCAATCCGTCGCTCAAGCGGCGGAGCAAGCCCAGCGTTTGAAAGATTCAGTAAATATCATTGCAGTTACCAAATATATTGACTGCGAAACAACTCAGGAGCTTGTTCGTACAGGTATTCAGCATATCGGAGAAAATCGGGTAGATAAATTTCTAGATAAATACCATGCTCTGAAAGATGAGAATCTGACCTGGCACCTGATCGGCAGTTTGCAGAGGAGAAAAGTCAAGGATGTGATTAACTATGTTGATTACTTTCATGCTTTAGATTCTGTGAAATTGGCCAAGGAGATTGACAAACGGGCTGAACATGTGATTAAATGTTTTCTGCAGGTGAATATTTCTAAAGAAGAGAGCAAGCATGGCTTTTTGATTGAAGAACTTGAAGTTGTCCTGCCTGAACTTGAAAAATTAGACAATGTTCAAATTGTGGGATTGATGACTATGGCTCCGTTTGAAGCTAGTCATGAGGAGCTGAACCAAATGTTTGAAAAGGCTCATCAACTACAAAAAGAATTAAAAAAGAAACAGTTAAATAATATGCCCTTTTCTGAATTAAGCATGGGAATGAGCCGTGATTATCCAGAAGCAATTGCCCATGGCTCGACCTATGTCAGAATCGGTACAGCATTTTTTAAATAGGAAAGAAATATGTCATTAAAAGATAGATTTGATAAATTTATAGATTATTTTACAGAAGATGGAGATGAGACTGAGGTTCAGGAGCAGACTGTCAGCAGACCTGCAGCGCCTGTTAAGCAGAAGCCTGAATTGGTTCAGCCTAAGCCAGTCAGAGAGAGCAAGCCAGCTCCTCGTCCGGTTGCTGCGGCCAAGCCACAGCCTAAACCACAGCCACAACAGAAATCTTCGACAGAGAATATTACCAGACTGCATGCACGTCAGCAGGAATTGGCTCAGCACCGTGCAAATGCGGATGAGAAGATTACGATTGATGTTCGTTATCCGAGGAGATATGAGGAAGCGACTGAAATTGTTGACTTGCTTTTGGCCAATGAAAGCATCCTGATTGACTTCCAGTATATGACTGAGGTACAGGCTCGTCGCTGTTTAGACTACCTAGACGGTGCGCGTTATGTCTTGGCTGGAAATTTGAAAAAAGTTGCAAGCACTATGTATTTGCTGACTCCGATTAATGTAGTGGTAAATGTGGAAGATATCCGCCTGCCAAACGATGTTGAAATCAGCGAATTCGACTTTGATATGAAGCGCAGTAGATAAGAGATATGTTATATTTTGTAATTCGTGCCATCTCTAATCTTTTCGATCTTTATAGCATTGCCTTGATTGTCTATGCACTTCTATCTTGGTTTCCAGGAGCCTATCAAACCAAATTCGGAGAGTTTCTAACACGAATTGTAGAACCGTATTTAAAACTTTTCCGCCGTCTTCCCTTGCAGTTTGCAGGGCTGGACTTTACTGTTTGGGTTGCAATTCTGGCTTTAAACCTTTTAAATCGTGTGGTCTTTTATTTAATAAGCGTCTTACTAATGTTATTATAATGAAAGATTTATATCAACATTTTTCGCATGAGGATCGAGAGTTTATTGATAGGAGTCTGGAGCTGCTTCAGCGGGTTCAAGATACCTATGCCTTTGAAACAACGTCTTTTCTGAATCCCCATCAGGTCTCAATCCTGAAGAATATTGGCAAGCAATATGATGTGCAAGTCTTTGCTAGTACGGATTTTTTTCCAAGTGAACTGGCAAGAGTTCTTGTGGCGCCTTCTTATTACCAACTGAATATGGATGATTTTGAATTGAGCTTGCTGGAAATTTCCTATGCAAGCAAATTTTATAAAATCAGTCATTCACAGATTATGGGCACTCTTCTCAATCAATTAGGGATTGAAAGACGGACCTTTGGTGATATTCTTGTGGTTGGAGAGCGCGCTCAGCTCTTTGTAGATAAGAGACTGGCCCAGTATTTTATAGATCATGTGTCTAAAATTGCAAAGATGCCTGTCAAACTAAAGGAAGTTTCCTTTGCAGAGCAGCTGAAAGAGCAGAAGCAGTCTGCCACCAGAGAAATTTTAGCATCTAGTCTTCGCTTGGACAAGTTGGTAGCCAGCACCTTTAAGTTATCAAGGAGCCAGGCTGCTCAGCTAATTTCTGGCAAGCATGTGAAAATGAACTATGCTGTTAATGACAATCCCAGCCAGCAGGTCGGGCTTGAAGACTTGATTAGCGTTAGACGATTTGGAAGATTTAAGGTTTTAAGAGAAAATGGTCTTTCCAAGAATGGAAAACATAAGTTAACCGTTGAATTATTAGCTAGTAAATGAGGAGGAACTATGACACTTACAGCATTAGAAATTAAAGATAAATCCTTTGGAACCAAGTTTAGAGGCTATGATGTTGAAGAGGTAGATGAATTCCTTGACATCGTTGTCCGTGATTATGAAGACCTGGTTCGTGAAAACCACGAAAAAGAAGCAAAAATTCGTAATCTGGAAGAACGTCTGACTTATTTTGATGAGATGAAAGACTCTCTCAGCCAGTCTGTTTTGATTGCTCAGGATACGGCTGAGCGCGTTAAAGTTGCTGCCAATGAGCGATCTACAAATATTGTCCGTCAGGCAGAGCAGGATGCGCAGCATTTGTTGGATGGAGCTAAGTACAAGGCTGATGAAATTTTGCGTCAGGCAGCGGACAATGCTAAGAAAGTAGCCATTGAAACAGAAGAACTGAAAAACAAAACACGTGTCTTCCACCAACGCTTGAAATCAACCATTGAGAGCCAACTCAGCATTGTGGATTCGTCTGAATGGGAAGAAATCCTGCGTCCGACAGCTACTTACCTGCAAACCAGCGATGAGGCCTTCAAGGAGGTTGTATCGGAGGTTCTGGGAGAAGAGGCAGTTGTCCGCGAGGAAGAAGCGGATGTGACTCGTCAATTTTCTCCAGAGGAAATGGCTGAGCTGCAAGAGCGCATTGAAGCTGCCAATCGTGAATTAGCTGCGACCCAAGCTTTTTCTCCGATCAGCGATGAAGATATAGAAGCTCACGCAGCTGAGGAAAACTTAGAAGCTGACCATCATGATGATGATACAAATGGGGAACAAAAAGTTCCAGTAAATATTTTATAATTTTAAAGAAGATAAGATTGTAAAAACACAGACCAAGCAAAATACTTTCAGCGAGCAGATGATGGTGAGAGATCTGCAGTCCATCTTGCTTGGGCTATCATTTTACAAAACTTTCGTCTGAAATCAGTAGGATGAGACGGCAGTCCACGTTACGGACAAAGAGGGGCAAGAGGAGCATCATGCTATTGTCTTGCCTAAACAAAGGTGGTACCGCGAATTTTCGTCCTTTTTGGAGAAGTTTGCGGTTTTTAATTTGTAATTAAAAAATAAAGAGGAATAGAATGAAACTGAAAGAAACACTCAATCTTGGGAAAACTGCTTTTCCTATGCGGGCCGGTCTTCCAAATAAGGAGCCAATTTGGCAGAAGGAATGGGATGAAGCTAAGCTTTATCAGCGGCGTCAGGAACTGAATGAAGGCAAGCCGCACTTTATCCTGCATGATGGCCCTCCTTATGCTAACGGGAATATTCACGTCGGCCATGCTATGAACAAGATTTCCAAAGATATCATTGTTCGCTCAAAATCTATGGCTGGCTATTATGCGCCTTACATTCCAGGTTGGGATACGCATGGTCTTCCAATCGAGCAGGTATTGGCAAAGCAAGGCGTTAAGCGCAAAGAGTTGGACTTGGTAGAATACCTCAACATGTGTCGGGACTATGCGCTTAGCCAAGTCGAAAAGCAAAAAGAGGACTTCAAGCGTTTGGGTGTTTCTGGTGACTGGGAAAATCCTTATGTAACCTTGACACCAGATTATGAAGCGGCTCAAATCCGTGTCTTTGGCGAAATGGCTAAGAAAGGCTACATTTACCGTGGTGCTAAGCCCGTTTACTGGTCTTGGTCTTCTGAGTCAGCTTTGGCTGAAGCAGAAATTGAATACCATGATTTGGTTTCTACCTCTCTCTACTATGCCAACCGCGTTAAAGACGGAAAAGGGGTACTGGACACAGATACTTACATCGTCGTATGGACAACAACTCCGTTTACCATTACTGCCTCTCGCGGTTTGACAGTTGGAGCAGATATTGATTACGTAGTCGTACAACCAGCTGGTGAATCTCGTAAGTTTGTGGTTGCTTCAGAATTATTGAATAGTTTGTCTGATAAATTTGGCTGGGCTGATGTTCAAGTTTTGGCTACCTACCGTGGTCAAGAATTAAATCACATCGTGACAGTTCACCCATGGGATACTGCTGTAGATGAACTTGTTATCCTGGGTGACCACGTTACGACTGACTCTGGTACTGGTATTGTCCATACAGCGCCTGGTTTTGGTGAGGACGACTATAATGTCGGTGTAGCTAATGGCTTGGAAGTATTTGTCACTGTTAATGAGCGCGGTATCATGATGGAAAATGCTGGTCCTGATTTTGCAGGCCAGTTCTATGACAAAGTTGCACCAACAGTTATTGAAAAGCTTGGTGACTTGCTCCTTGCTCAAGAAGAAATCTCTCACTCCTACCCATTTGACTGGCGGACTAAGAAGCCAATTATCTGGCGGGCAGTTCCACAGTGGTTTGCATCTGTTTCTAAATTCCGCCAAGAAATCTTGGACGAAATTGAAAAGGTTAAATTCCATTCTGAATGGGGTAAAGTACGTCTCTATAATATGATTCGTGACCGTGGTGACTGGGTTATCTCTCGTCAGCGGGCTTGGGGTGTGCCATTGCCAATCTTCTATGCCGAAGACGGCACACCAATCATGACGGCTGAAACCATCGAACACGTAGCTCAGCTCTTTGAGGAGCACGGCTCTATCGTCTGGTGGAAGCGTGAAGCAAAAGACCTTTTACCAGAAGGATTTACTCATCCAGGTTCTCCAAACGGCGAATTTACCAAGGAAACGGACATCATGGACGTTTGGTTTGACTCAGGTTCATCATGGAATGGTGTAGTGGTCAATCGTCCTGAGTTGACTTACCCAGCTGATCTTTATCTAGAAGGTTCAGACCAATACCGTGGTTGGTTCAACTCATCTCTTATCACATCAGTTGCTAACCATGGCGTAGCTCCTTACAAACAAATCTTGTCACAAGGATTTGCCCTAGATGGTAAGGGCGAAAAGATGTCTAAATCCCTTGGAAATACGATTGCTCCAAGCGATGTAGAAAAACAATTTGGTGCGGAAATCTTGCGCCTTTGGGTAACCAGTGTTGACTCCAGCAACGACGTTCGTATCTCTATGGATATCTTGAGCCAAGTCTCTGAAACTTACCGTAAGATTCGGAATACCTTGCGTTTCTTGATTGCCAACACCTCTGACTTTAATCCAGTTGAGGATGCTGTAGCTTACGAAGAGCTTCGCTCCGTTGATAAGTACATGACTATCCGCTTCAATCAATTAGTAGAGACTATTCGCAATGCTTATGCGGACTTTGAGTTTCTGACTATTTACAAAGCGATTGTCAACTTTGTGACCGTTGACTTGTCTGCTTTCTATCTGGACTTTGCCAAAGATGTCGTCTATATCGAAGCAGCTAAATCATTGGAACGTCGTCAGATGCAGACTGTTTTCTATGATATTTTGGTCAAGATTACCAAGCTGTTGACACCAATTCTGCCACACACAGCAGAAGAGATTTGGTCTTACCTGGAGCATGAAGCGGAAGAATTTGTTCAGTTATCTGAATTGCCAGAAGCTCAGACTTTCCCAAATCAAGAAGAAATCTTGGATACTTGGTCTGCCTTTATGGACTTCCGCAGTCAAGCTCAGAAAGCCTTGGAAGAAGCCCGCAATGAGAAGGTTATCGGGAAATCGTTGGAAGCACATCTGACTGTCTATCCGAATGAAGTCATCAAGACCTTGCTGGAAGCAGTCAACAGCGATGTGGCACAGCTTCTCATCGTTTCTCAATTGACGATTGCTGAAGGAACTGCTCCAGAAGGCGCTCTAGTCTTTGAAGATGTAGCTTTTGTCGTAGAGCATGCGCAGGGACAAGTCTGTGATCGCTGCCGTCGCATTGATACAACAGTTAAAGAGCGCAGTTATCAAGCTCTTGTCTGTGACCACTGTGCAGAAATTTTAGAAGAAAACTTTGTTCAAGCTGTCGCAGAAGGCTTTGAGAGCAAGTAAGTTTTCCAAAATAAAAAATGGCTTTGCCCTTTAGTGGTAAGCCGTTTTTTAGATAGATTGATTTGAAAATTTGTTAATTTAAAACTAAATTAGAAAAACCGAACAGTTGCATTTACAACTGTTTTCTGTTATACTACTTATAACTTAGGAGTGCTTATTTTAGCCAAAATGTTTTGGAGCTGAAAGAGCTCAGAGGAAGTCAGTTGCTGCAGAGCCTGACTGGCGTAGGAGTTTTCAAAGCCAATCAGTTGGTCATAGAGTTTGAGAGCCTGACTGCTAGGATAGAGCTCTTTGAACTTCTTATTTTGAGCTTTGGTCCTTTTGATAATCAAGCCTCTATCTTCCAGCTTTCCTAGAGAACGGCTGAGAGTAGTCTTGTCAATCTGCACCAGCTCTGCCAGTTGTGATTGGCTGAGGCCTTCATTTTCGACGATACGAATGAGCAGTAGAAATAAATTATTGTCTAGGCCGTAGTTACTGGCTTTCTGATTCATTTTCATCATAGCTTGTCTGGAAATAAATCCCATTTGTCGGAAAAGTTGACGGTAATCCATAGGAACTCCTTGATAGTTGCATTTGCACTTATTATACATTAAAAAGTTAGAGGAAACAAGTATGTGGTCTAGGAAAAAATTAATAGAGCTGAACCCGATAGAATTTTATCAAATCTTAAAATTGCGCATTGACACCTTTGTGGTGGAGCAGGAGCGCATCTATCATGAACTGGATGAGAAAGACCTAGAAGCAGTGCATGTTTACCATGCTAATAAACAAGGGGAAATTGATGCTTATGCCCGTGTCTTTGAAGAGGGAGAGCATTTGGTCTTTGGTCGAGTAGTCACAGCTCAGTCTGCACGAGGACAGGGCTTAGGAGGGCAGCTTATCAGAGAAATCTTGCAATTATGTGTTGAGAAATGGCCAGGAAAGGAAATTGAAATAGAGGCTCAGGTTCAGGTGGCTGCTCTCTATGAAAAGTATGGCTTCAAATCAGTTGGCCAACCCTTTATTTTTGAATCGACACCTCACATTACCATGATCTATAAACAATAAAAAAACTAAGGACAGGCCTTAGTTTTTACTGTTTCACAGGAATGGAAATTTCGATTAGATTATTAGCGTAAATCGTGCGGATAGCAGCTCTATCAATAGCATTTGCATCAATTTTTCTCTTCAAGAAAAACTCTCTAATTTTTTCGATTTCCTGTTCGCGTACAGCACGGTGCATGTTTGAAATCAAAATTTCATAGTGAAGAGGAGCTTGTGTAAAAACAACATCGCTGTTTCCAGCAGAATAAACTTCGACTAATATCGCATCGGTGCTTTCCAATTGGCTTTTGACAAGGTCAGCATGACTGTTTGTTGTATTAATAAGCTTCATACGATTTCCTCCTGCTTTATACCTGCTATTATTATAACATGTTTGCTATGAATTGTGAATGATTTCTTTAAGCTTTAAGTGTATTTTTCCAGGCTTGGATACCCCATTTATGGCTGCCGCGTTTGAGTGTTTCAATAGCTTCTTCGACTGGGAACCAGGCAAGCTGGTTGAAATCTTCCAGCGGTTTTTGGACTTCTTGGAAAGAGGTGACCTCATACAGGTAGGCTGGGTTGTAGAAATGGGTGTCGCGGTGGCGAGAGTAAAAATACTCATCAGCCTGTCCAAGATAGCGTCCAAGCTGGGCTGTGAATCCAAGTTCTTCCATCAGCTCGCGTTCAAGCGCAGTCTGATGGTTTTCCCCCTCTTCAATCTCTCCACCGGGCAGAAACCAAGCTCCATTAGGCGCCTGGACCAAAATAATCTTTTCTTTCTTTTCATCTGGGATAACGGCATAGACTCCGTAGCGGGTCACATATTCTACATTTGCTTCCTTTTCACCAAAGGTTGGATTTGTCATTCTAATATCCTCAATCTCTAGTCAGTTTACTATCTATCATAATGGACTAAGGACCAGCTGTCAAGAATTTACTCGGTTTATTGGACAGAAAAAGAATGATAGTCCTTGAAAGAAATCCCCTTCAAATAATAAATTCCTTCCTCCGACCGTTTAGAAAACTCTTCTTTATAGGAATGGTAAAACATTTTTAGAAGAAATTGTTATAATAGGAGCGAGGTGGTTTTATGACAGAAAGCAGACTTTTTAAAATCCTATATCTTCTTTTAGAGCAGGGCCGCACAACAGCTCCCGAATTGGCCTCACTATTTGAAGTATCCATTCGGACCATCTATCGAGATGTGGACAAGCTGAGTTTGGCAGGAATCCCTATCTATTGTAGCCCAGGCAAGGGCGGGGGTATTTTTCTGATGAAGGATTTTGTCTTAGACAAGGCTTTGTTTTCAGAGTCTGAGAGGGATGAGCTATTAGCTGCTCTTCAAGACTTCCAGATTTTAACAGATGGCGAGCAAGTAGAGACCCTGTCTAAGCTACAGTCCTTGTTTCAAGTTCAGGCAACTTCCTGGCTGGAGGTGGATTTCACTGACTGGCGCAAAAAAGCAGATCAGAAAGAACTGTTTGATACTATTAAGCAGGCAATCTTGCAAAGAAGAGTCTTGTCTTTTTCTTATTTGAATGGGCGGGGAGAAAGAGAGCAGCGCAAGATAGAGACGCTGAAGTTAGTATTTAAAAGCCAAAACTGGTATGTTGCTGGCTTTTGTCGTTTAAGACAAGCTCCGCGCTTTTTTAAACTCAGCAGAATGAGAGACTGTCAGATGTTAGAGGAAAGATTTAAGCAGAGAGTCTTGGATGAGAAATTTAGCCCTGAGGAGCAGCTAAGAGATTCTGTAAAAGTCATTTTGAAATTTGACAAGAAACATGCCTTTCGGGTGTACGAGGAGTTTTCAGAAGCAGAGATAGAGGAGACTGATGGGGGCCTTTATGTCGAAACGCATTTGCCGAGTCACGATAGTCTTTATATCTACTTGCTATCCTTTTTGGATGGAGTTGAAATCCTAGAGCCGCCTCGGTTACGGGAAGAATTCAAAGAAAAGTTAAAAGCCATTGCCGATATTTATAAAAGCTGACAGAGGTTGTCAGCTTTTCTTTGCTATACTGTTTGTAGTAAAGAAAGGAGGGCTCTCTCATGAAATATGAATGGAGAAAAGCCAATCTTGAATTATATCAAATCAAGTCTAAACCCTGTCTTATAGATGTTCCTGCCCAGTCTTTTATCATGATTGACGGCAAGGGCAATCCTAATGCTGCTGACTTTTCGGAACGAGTTGGTGCTCTGTACAGTTTAGCCTATGCAATCAAGATGAACTACAAAAAGACAGCGGCCGAGCAAGAATTTACTGATTTTACAGTCTATCCCTTGGAAGGACTTTGGCAGCAAGAGCAAGCAGGAGAACTCATTAAAGAAGAATTGATTTATACCATTATGCTTGGGCAGCCGGACTTTATCACTGAAGAGATGGTGAAAAAGGCCCTGGAACAAGTCCGTGTCAAAAAGCCTAATCCTCTCTATGACGAGATTCGTTTTGAAGAAATGACGGAAGGAGAGTGTGTCGCCATGCTGCATCTGGGTCCTTTTGACGAAGAACCTCAATCCTTCACTAAAATGGATGCCTTTTGCCAGAATCACCAGCTGAAACGGATTTCACACACTCATAGAGAAATCTATCTCAATAATCTGAATCGGACAGACCCTAGCAAGCTGAAAACAATTCTGCGCTATAGGGTTCAGAAAAATCAATAAAGAAATAGAGCAGAAAACTAATTGTTTTCTGCTCTATTTTGTCGAAAATTATTTTTCTTCTTGTGATGAATTAACGGACTCTGTGCTTTCAGTTTTCTTGGCTGACTTGATGAGAATCTTGCCATTGCTGGTCATGATAGCTTTGAGCTCTTTTTCGCTTGGATTTTCCAGATAAAAGTCAGTAATAGCATCTTCAATATGGTCCTGAATGGTACGGCGCAGTGGGCGAGCACCCATTTTTGGATCGTAGCCCAGGTCAACTAATTTTTCTTTGACTTTCTCTGTAACATCCAGATGAATGTCGTTGGTTGCCAAACGTTGATTGACATCGTCCAGCATAAGGTTGACGATTTGCAGCAGATTGTCCTTGCTGAGCGCCTGGAATTCGATAATGCCGTCAAAGCGGTTCATAAACTCAGGACTGAAGAAGTTGCCCAATTCACCCAAAACGGAGTTAGTGCGGCCTTCACGCGCTGCTCCAAAGCCAACGCTGGCTTCAGCTTTGCCAGTTCCGGCATTGGATGTCATGATGATAATGGTGTCCTTGAAGCTGACAGTCCGGCCTTGACCATCGGTCAGGCGGCCATCATCTAGAACCTGCAGGAACATGTGCATAACATCGGGATGGGCTTTTTCCACCTCATCCAGCAGAATGAGTGAGTAGGGATTGCGGCGGACGCGCTCAGTCAATTGGCCAGCTTCATCATAGCCGACATAGCCCGGAGGGGCACCGACCAGTTTGGCCACGCTGTGTTTTTCCATATATTCACTCATATCAAAGCGAATCATGCTGTCAGCCGAGCCAAAGAGCTCAATGGCTAGTTGCTTAGACAGCTCAGTCTTACCGACACCAGTTGGTCCGACAAAGAGGAAGCTGCCGATTGGGCGATTAGGACTTCCTAGCCCGACCCGGTTGCGGCGGATAGCCTTGGCGATCTTATCCACAGCATCGTCTTGGCCGATGACATGAGCCTTTAAGTCACTGGCAAGATTGACTAGTTGAGACTGTTCTTTTTCTTTGAGGTCGCCAACTGGGATATTGGTCTTTTGCTCTACGATATGCTCAATCGTTTTCTCGCTGATAATCGGAGTATCCTTGTCTAGCACACTTGTCTGCTGGAGTTCCTTGTACTTGGCAATCTGGTCGCGGAAGTAAGCTGCTTTCTCGAAATCTTCGTCACGAGTCGCCTGAGCCTTGAGGTTTTCGGCCTCAATCAGACGTTGGTCAATGACCTTGGGGTCAACAAAGTTGAGGGTCAGATTCATCTTGGATCCAGCCTCATCCAAGAGGTCAATAGCCTTGTCTGGCAAGAAGCGATCTTGGATGTAGCGGTTGGAGAGAAGCGCAGCAGCTTCGATGGCCGCATCTGTGTACTTGACGTGATGGTAGTCTTCGTATTTTTTCTGAATCCCTTTGAGGATGGTAATGGTTTCTTCTACCGTCGGCTCGTCTACCTTAACGGGTTGCATACGGCGCTCCAGTGCAGCGTCCTTCTCAATGATACGGTATTCATTGAGAGTGGTTGCTCCGACCATCTGGAGTTCTCCGCGAGCCAGAGCTGGTTTGAGAATGTTCCCAGCGTCCATATTGCCATCGCCAGCTGAGCCTGCTCCGACAATTTCATGGATTTCATCAATGAAGAGAATGACATCCTGACGAGAACGAATCTCATCAATGAGCTTCTGCATTCTCTCCTCAAATTGGCCACGGATACCAGTTCCCTGTACTAAGCTGACAACGTCTAGGCGGATAACCTCCTTGCCTTGGAGTTTATGAGGCACATCACCATCGACAATTTTCTGGGCCAGACCTTCCACCACGGCTGTTTTTCCGACTCCTGGCTCTCCTATGAGAACAGGATTATTTTTGGTGCGGCGGTTAAGGATTTCAATGACACGGACGATTTCTTCATCACGGCCAATAACAGGATCAATCTCGCCTCGGCGAGCCAACTCAGTCACGTTGATACCAAACTCTTCCAGCAGGCCTTTTGGCTTTTGCGGACTTGGCTGAGGCTGACCACCCTTGCTAGGATTTGAACCGTAGCCGCCACCGCCTCCATAGGCTCCGCCAGATTGGGTGGGAGGAGTAGTTGGTTCCTGAGGATGTTGGAAATTGCTGAGGCTGTTGAAGAAGTCATCGATAGGATCTGTTCCGTGATTGTTGGCATTAGCAATTCCGCCGAACAAGGAATGTTCAGGGTCTGTTTTCATGATTTGGTAGCAGTTTTGACACAAATCCACCTGCTGTTTATGGCCATTTACGTTGGTATAAAGGTGAATCGTAGATTCATTGATTTTACAATTTTGGCAAAGCATGCAGATACCTCTTTTCTTTTAGTGTGCAAGCTATTTATAGAAATAATTAAAGGTCAAAAATAGTCAAAGTTTTATAGTTTCATTATATCAGTATTCTCGAACTTTGCAAGAATTTACTACAAAATCCTCCCTTAGACCGAGCAGAATGAAAACAAATTCTTGAAAAATTACAAAAAATAGGCTTTTAGTGGTATTTCAGTCGCTATTTATGGTAAAATAAGAGGGAACTAAGTAAATAGGAGAAACAAAATGGAATCACATTTAGTTAGAATTATTAACCGCTTAGAAGCTATGGCTAAGGATGGCGGAAATTTGAAACGTAATTTTGAGCGTGAAGGAGTTGTTGTAGCAGAAGTAGCTTACAGTTACGATGAAGAAAACGGCTCTGTCTTCACCTTGCGTGATGTCGCAGCGCGTGAAACCTATACTTTCGACAGCATCGATTTGATTGCAATGGAAATTTATGAATTACTCTACTAAAAAGCACTTAGCTGCTTTTTATTTTTACCCTTTTTATCTTATTTTAAAAGAGATAGAAATGATTCAGTAGGGCTGAAAATTTTACCACTAGCTGCCAATGAATCCCTACCTTATAACCTTATATAAGAAAAAGTTATAGGCTGGGCACAAATTTTTTTGGTATAATGAAAAAGATAATGAAAAAGAAATGAGAATGACATGGCCCAGATTATTGATGGTAGAGGTTTGGCAGAGAAGCTTCAGAAAAAATTAGCCGAAAAAACGGCTCGCCTCAAAGAAAAGACAGGTCAGGTACCGGGCTTGGTAGTGATTGTGGTGGGAAATAATCCAGCCAGTCAAATCTACGTACGTAATAAAGAGCGCTCAGCCTTGGCTGCTGGCTTTCGGAGTAAGGTAGAACGTCTGCCAGAAGCAACCAGCCAGGAAGAGCTCTTGAGCTTGATTGAAACCTATAATCAAAATCCTGACTGGCATGGGATTTTGGTCCAGCTGCCCTTGCCTGACCATATCGATGATGAAGCTGTGCTGCTGGCCATTGATCCAGACAAGGATGTTGATGGCTTTCATCCGCTTAATATGGGCAAGCTATGGAGCGGTCATCCGGTCATGATTCCGGCTACTCCTGCGGGCATTATGGCAATGTTCCATGAATATGGCGTTGAACTGGAAGGCAAGCGAGCGGTTGTCATCGGGCGGAGTAATATTGTTGGTAAGCCCATGGCTCAGCTCCTTTTAGCTAAGAATGCGACAGTGACTCTGACGCATTCACGGACCCACAATCTAGCTAAGACTGCTAAGCGGGCAGATATTTTGGTGGTGGCTATCGGACGTGGACATTTTGTGACCAAGGACTTTGTCAAGGAAGGAGCTGTTGTCATTGATGTCGGTATGAACCGAGATGAAAATGGCAAGCTGATTGGCGATGTTAAGTTTGATGAAGTGTCTGAAATTGCTAGTCTGATTACCCCTGTACCTGGAGGTGTTGGACCTATGACCATTACCATGCTGATGGAGCAGACCTACCAGGCCTTTAAACGGAGTCTTGAATCATGAAATTTGTTTTTGATTTGGATGGGACCTTGTCCTTTGATTATATGACGATTGATGAGGAGATTAAGCAGGTTCTGCTGACGGCTCCTCAGTTTGGGCATGAAGTTCTGTTTGCTTCGGCGCGCTCCTATCGAGATTGTCTGGGACTATTAGGTTCGGAATTGAGTCAGCAGATAGTGATTGGCCTGAATGGCGGAGTAGCTTATCAGAATGGACAGCTGATGTTTGAGCGTCAGCTGCATCAGTCAAGTTATCAAGCCATTTTAGATACTTGTTTGACCTATAATTTGCCTTTTTTCGTTGATAATACCTTTGACTACAGCGGCCAGATTTTAGAAAAAATCCCTTTTATTGCCAGTGTAGATCCTCTCAAGCGGGCAAGACGGCTGGAACTGGCTGAACTCCAGCATCCTATTAAGGTCGTTATTTACATGGGGAATCATGAGCAACTCTTAGATGATGTACAGGCTCGTTTTGCAAGCTTGCCTAATCTAAGTCTAGACTATCATGAACATGAGAAATGTTTTTATATCAATCCGGCTGAAACCAATAAAGCTTCAACTGTAAAGGAACTCTGCGGTTCGGATTATGTGGCTTTTGGTAATGATCAAAATGATATCCAGCTCTTTAAGAATTCTCTCTACGCTGTGCAGGTTGGGGATTTCCCAGGCTTGAGCGATTATGCGGATGAGCAGGTTGCCTTTCAGGAAAATTTACCCAAGGCAGTCGCAGCAAGAATCTTACAAAAATTTGCAGATTTTCGGGAAAAATAACTTTCTTATGATACGAGGCATCTGTTTAGGTGCCTTTTGGTGTATAATGAAGATAGGTTTGAAGTGCAGGATAAAGTTGGTTTAGGAGAATATCATGGTAAAAAATGCTGAAAATGTTTTAAAAAGGGTCATTAGGGAACGTCCCTTGGATAGTCACAAGGGCGACTACGGCCGTCTCTTATTGATTGGGGGGACCTATCCTTATGGGGGCGCAATTATCATGGCAGCTTTGGCAGCAGTCAATAGTGGGGCCGGTCTGGTGACTGTTGCTACAGACAGAGAAAATATCGCCCCTCTGCACAGTCATTTACCGGAGGCCATGGCCTTTGACATAGAGGAGCAAGACCGATTGACAGAGCAGTTGGCTAAATCAGATTTAGTCTTGATTGGTCCAGGCCTAGCAGAGAATCAACTAGGTCTAGATATCCTACAAAGTGTTGTCCAGACTGTGGCAGAACAGCAGATTCTCATTGTGGATGGCGGAGCCATCTCACTCTTTAGCAAAGCAGCTTTGCCATTTCCAAAAGCCCAAACAGTTTTTACCCCTCATCAAAAGGAGTGGGAGGGGTTATCGGGTTTGAACTTGTCAGATCAGACAGCGGCAGCCAATCAGGTGGCGGTCAATCAGCTACCTTTGGGCAGTATTGTCGTGCAGAAAAAGCATGGAACGACCATCTATCAAAGCGGACAAGAGCAAGTCTTTGAGTTGACAGTAGGCGGACCTTATCAGGCAACTGGTGGAATGGGGGATACGCTGGCCGGTATGATTGCCGCATTTGCGGGTCAGTTTAAGTCAAGCAGTCTCTTTGAGCGAGTGGCGGCTGCAACCCTTCTTCATTCCCTTATCGCAGATAAATTGGGTCAGGAAGCTTATGTCGTCCTACCAACGGCAATCAGCAGAGCTATTCCAAGGTGGATGAAGGAGATGAGTCAGTAGACTTTTTCTTAGGTTTTAAGTCAGCTGGGTTTCTTTTGTGGAAGCCCAGTTTTTTTCTAGCTTTTCAGGGGATTTTTAGACTTTGTAATCGGTTTTTTATGCAGTTTTTTGTTATAATAAAAGTTACGGAAAAACTAGAAATGAAAGGAAAAGGACATGCCAGAGTATTTGTCGGTTTCGACCTTGACCAAGTATCTGAAGATGAAGTTTGAGCGGGATCCTTATTTGGAGCGGGTCTATCTGACTGGCCAAGTGTCCAATTTCCGCCGGCGTCCTAATCATCAGTATTTTTCATTGAAAGATGAGAAGGCCGTCATTCAGGTCACGATTTGGTCTGGTGTCTACCAGAAGCTAGGCTTTGAGCTGGAAGAAGGCATGAAAATCAATGTCATCGGCCGGGTGCAGCTCTATGAGCCGAGCGGTTCCTATTCTATTATCATTGAAAAGGCAGAGCCGGATGGTATCGGTGCCTTGGCTATCCAGTTTGAACAGCTCAAGAAAAAACTGGGAGAAGAAGGGCTTTTTCAAGATAAATTCAAGCAAGCCTTGCCCCAGTTTCCTAAGAAAATCGGCGTCGTAACCAGTCCCAGCGGAGCGGTCATCCGAGACATTATCACTACGGTCAGCCGTCGCTTTCCGGGAGTGGAGATTGTCCTTTATCCGACAAAAGTGCAGGGAGATGGTGCTGCAGCTCAGGTTGCTGACCACATCAGACTGGCCAATGAGCGGTCGGATTTGGATGTACTGATTATTGGCCGAGGTGGCGGTTCTATCGAAGATCTCTGGGCTTTCAACGAAGAGAAAACGGTTCGGGCTATTTTTGAGTCCCGGATTCCTGTTATTTCTAGTGTTGGTCATGAGACAGATACGACTTTAGCCGACTTTGTGGCAGATCACAGGGCTGCGACTCCGACGGCTGCGGCTGAGCTAGCAACACCGGTCACCAAGCTAGACCTGCTGGGCCATTTGCAGCAGCAGGAAAACCACATGTCTCGAGCGATGTCCAATCGCCTGAGCTATTATCGAGAGAGGTTAAATAAGCTGACCCAGTCGGTTATCTTTCGACAGCCAGAACGGCTTTACGATGGCCATCTGCAGAAGTTAGATCAGCTTAACCTGCGACTGAAGCAAAAAATTCGCGAATATTATAGTGAAGAGCAACAGCGGGTCAAAATCTTGCAGCATCGTTTGGAAGCATTGAATCCTCTCAGTCGCGTTCAGCGTTTTCAGGAGCAGACTGCCCAGCTGGAGCGTTTGCTGCGCAGCAACATGGCGGTTATTTATGATAACAAGGTGGCTCAAGTCAGGAGATTATCCGAGGCCTTGCTTATGCTGGATACCAGTCGAATCGTGGCGCGTGGCTATGCTATTGTCCAAAAGAATCAAAAGGTTATCGAATCAAGTGCAGGCATTGAAGAGAAAGATGAGCTGACCTTGCTTATGCGGGATGGGCAGCTGGAAGTAGAGGTGAAACATGTCCAAAGAAAAGAAATTTGAAGAAAACTTAGCAGACTTGGAAGTCATTGTCCAAAAGCTGGAAAATGGTGATGTAGCGCTGGAAGAGGCGATTGCGGAATTTCAAAAGGGGATGAAACTTTCAAAGGAACTCCAGGCTAGTCTGGACAAGGCTGAAAAGACCTTGGTTAAGGTCATGCAGGCAGACGGCACAGAAACGGAAATGGAATGACAAGAAACGAGAAACTGGAAAAAATTGGTCTGACGATTGAAGATTTTTATAGGTCTCAGCAAGTGTCGTCGGATTTATCAGAAGTTATTTTGTACTCGGTCCAGGCTGGCGGCAAGCGGATTCGTCCCTTACTGCTATTGGAGTTGATTCAAGCTTTTGGCCTAGAGCTGGCTGAGGCCCACTATCAGGTCGCGGCGGCTCTTGAGATGATTCACACTGGCAGCCTTATCCATGATGATTTGCCGGCTATGGATGATGACGATTATCGTCGCGGCCGCTTGACTAGCCATAAGAAGTTTGGAGAGGATATGGCTATTTTAGCGGGTGATTCTCTCTTTTTGGACCCCTATGGACTATTAGCAAGGGCCGAGCTGCCTAGTCAGGTCAAGGTGGACTTGATTTCTGAGTTGTCTCTGGCATCGGGGAGCTTCGGTATGGTCGCAGGACAAGTGCTGGACATGCAAGGCGAAGGCCAAGCAATTAGTTTAGAAGATTTAAAAATCATCCATGCCAATAAGACGGGTAAGCTACTGACCTATCCTTTTGTCGCAGCTGGTTTGATTGTTCAGGCTCAGCAGTCTGTTCAAGACAAGCTTCGTAGGATTGGAGAACTCTTGGGCTTGGCCTTTCAAGTGCGGGATGATATTTTGGATGTGACGGCCAGCTTTGAAGAGCTGGGTAAAACCCCGCAGAAAGATTTAGCTGCGGCCAAGTCGACTTATCCAGCCTTTCTGGGACTGGATGGAGCTAAAAACTTTTTCAATCAGACCCTTGATGAAGCTGTGCTTATTCTGTCAGACTTGGAAGAGAAGACAGAGTTTTCAGGCGGAGAAATTCAAAAGATAATAGAAAGTTTAAGATTGAATGGCTAAGGAAAGAGTAGATGTGCTGGCCTACAGACAAGGGCTCTTTGAGACCAGAGAGCAGGCTAAGCGTGGTGTGATGGCTGGACTAGTCATTGCTGCGGCCAATGGCCAGCGCTTTGACAAGCCAGGTGAAAAGATTGACGCAGCCACAGAGCTGCGCTTAAAAGGTGAGAAACTCAGATATGTCAGTCGCGGCGGCCTCAAGCTAGAAAAGGCTTTACAAGTGTTTGATATTTCGGTCACTGACCGAGTGACCTTGGATATCGGAGCTTCGACTGGCGGTTTTACAGATGTCATGCTGCAGCACGGAGCTAAGCTGGTCTATGCAGTAGATGTCGGTACTAATCAGCTGGCTTGGAAGCTCAGACAGGATGAGCGGGTTGTCAGCATGGAGCAGTTCAATTTTCGCTATGCCCAAAGGACTGACTTTGAACAGGAGCCTAGCTTTGCCTGTATTGACGTCAGCTTTATATCGCTGAGTTTGATTTTGCCAGCTCTGCATGAGATTTTGGCTCAGGATGGGCAAGTTGTTGCCTTAATCAAGCCCCAGTTTGAAGCAGGCCGCGAGCAGATTGGTAAAAAAGGGATTGTCAAGGATAAAAAGGTCCATCTGGCAGTTCTGGATAAGGTCACAGCATTTATGATAGAAGCTGGCTTTTCTGTCAGGGGACTGGATTTTTCGCCTATTCAGGGCGGTCAGGGCAATGTAGAATTTCTGGCCTATTTAGAAAAGAGCACAGAGCCGCAACCTCTTGATTCAGCTATGATGACAGCTGTCGTAGAGGCAGCACACAAGGAATTTAAGGATGAATAAGAAGGATAGATTAGAAAAGATTAGACGGTTTGTCAGTGACTATGACATTGGCACACAGGAGGAAATTGTAGAACATCTCAGGGAGTCTGGGATTACAGCGACGCAGGCTACGGTCTCTAGGGATATCAAAGAGCTGGGCATTGTCAAGATACCGCTCAAGGATAACACCTATATCTACGAGCTGCCTAAGACCATGACCAGCAGTCTGGGCTTGGCCGAAAATAACATCCTGTCCTGTCAGGTTTTGGGAAATATGATCAATCTCGGCCTGGTACCGGGGAGCACAGCACTGGTCAAGCGTCATCTTAGAAATGAATTTGCTGAGGATATTTTCAGTATCTTGGCAGACAACGACAGCATTTTGATGGTTATGATGACAGAGGAAGCAGCTGCAAGGATTGCAACCATCATTCACCATTGGTAGGAAAGCCTATGTTATTAGAAATTTCGATTAAAAATTTTGCCATTATTGAGGAGATTTCCCTTAATTTTGAGCAAGGTATGACGGTTTTGACCGGGGAAACCGGAGCCGGCAAGTCTATTATTATTGATGCGATGAACATGATGCTGGGCAGCCGTGCTACGACGGATGTTATTCGTCATGGGGCGCCCAAAGCTGAGATAGAGGGACTTTTTTCGCTGGAAAATAGCAGAGCTTTGCGAGAGATTTTTGAGGAGCAAGGCTGGGATCTGACCGATGAGCTGATCATCCGCCGGGAAATTCTGCAAAACGGCCGCAGTGTCAGCCGTATCAATGGCCAGATGGTTAATCTGTCTGTTCTAAAGGCTGTCGGCCAGCATTTGGTGGATATCCATGGCCAGCACGATCAGGAAGAACTGATGAGACCCCAGCTTCATATTGCTATGTTAGACGAATTTGGAACAGCAGACTTTTTAAATCTCAAAGGCCGCTATCAGGAAACCTTTGACCGCTATCGAAGCCTGCGCAAGCAAGTCCTGACTTTGCAGAAAAATCAGCAGGAGCATAAGGCCAGAATTGAGATGCTGGAGTTTCAGATGGCGGAGATTGAGAGCGCAGCCCTCAAAAGTGGTGAAGATACTGCCCTGCATCAGGAGCGGGATCGCTTGCTCAATCACAAGCTCATTGCCGATACGCTGACGAACGCCTATACCATGCTGGATAATGAAGATTTTTCCAGTCTGACCAATGTCCGCTCAGCTATGAATGACCTTGAGTCTATCGAGGATTACGATCCAGCCTACAAGGAGCTTTCCGGCAGCTTGTCAGAGACTTATTATGTCTTAGAAGATGTCAGCAAGCGCTTAGAGGATATTTTAGATGGACTGGACTTTGACGGAGATCGGCTGCTCCAGGTGGAGAGTCGTCTGGATTTGATTAACAGCATCACACGTAAATACGGCGGCCAAGTAGATGATGTGCTGGATTACTTTGCTCAGATTTCCAAAGAATACAGCCTTTTAACTGGAAGTAACTTGTCCTCAGAGGATATGGACCGAGAGCTGAAGGCCTTGGAGAGAGAGCTGGTAGAGCTGGCCCAGGAGCTTAGTCAGGCTCGTCACGGACTAGCAGCCCAGCTGGAAGCAGAAATCAAGCAAGAGCTGCAGGACCTCTACATGGAGAAGGCGCGCTTTAAAGTGCAGTTCAGTAAGGGCAAGTTCAACCGTGAAGGCAATGAACAAGTAGAGTTTTACATCTCGGCAAATCCAGGCGAGGATTTCAAACCTTTGGTGAAGGTTGCGTCTGGCGGCGAGCTCTCCCGTCTCATGCTAGCTATCAAGTCTGCCTTTTCTCGTAAGGAAGGCAAGACCAGCATTGTCTTTGATGAAGTGGATACGGGTGTTTCTGGCCGAGTGGCTCAGGCTATTGCTCAGAAGATTCACAAGATTGGCTCCAATGGCCAAGTCTTGGCTATTTCCCATCTGCCGCAGGTCATTGCGATTGCCGATTATCAGTTCTTTATTGAGAAGATTTCGGATGAGAATTCGACCGTCTCAACGGTTCGCCTGCTGACGGCTGACGAGCGTGTTCAGGAAGTCGCTAAGATGCTGGCTGGTGAAGATGTGACGGAGGCTGCTTTGACTCAAGCCAGAGAATTATTAAAAAAATAAACAAGCGAGGCTGAGACACTAGTGTTTCGGTCTCCTTTAGGAGGTGGCGCATATGACAGAATATTTTACAATCGGTGATGTCCATGGTAAGGCTAGTATGCTAGATGAGCTGCTCCAGCACTGGGACGGTCGCAGCCAACTAGTCTTTCTAGGCGACTTGATCGATCGAGGCGAGGACAGCCGAGCAGTTTTGGAGCGGGTCAAGGACCTAGTGGACCAAGAAGGAGCTATCTGCCTTTCTGGCAATCACGAGTATATGTTTCTGACTTGGCTGGACAATCCTGAAAAGTCTTATGACCACTACCGACGCAATGGCGGAGATACGACGATTAATTCGCTTTTAGGCCGACCTCTTAATGCTCCTGTAGATGGAGTAGCAGACGCGGAACGTGTCAAGACGGAGACGGCCAATTTAGTAGATTTTATTCGCCAGATGCCTTTCCTATTGGAGACGGAACAGTACATTTTTGTCCATGCTGGCCTAGATTTGGAACTGAAAGACTGGCGAGAGACCAGTGATTATCAAAAAGTTTGGATTCGCGCTCCTTTTCACGAAGGCAGCAATCAGACTGGCAAAAGGATTGTCTTTGGCCATACACCGACATTTTATCTCTTGCATGAGGCGCCAGGTACTAAGCAACTATGGATGACTGAGGATGGCAAGATTGGAATGGATGGCGGAGCTGTCTATGGAGGAGTCCTCCATGGAGTTCTCTTTGGTCATAATGGCATCATAGAGCGGTATGCCATAAAAAATGATGGTTTGGTAGCCGAAGACTGAAAAAGATTGGATTTCCCCAATCTTTTTTTGCTGAGATTCTCTTTGAAAACCAGCTTTTTCCTAAAATTTTCCCCAATAAAGCTAAAAAAGCAGCATGTAAACACTTTTTCATCTAATTTTAAAGAAGCGCAAAAAGATTAAAAAACTAAAACAAGCAGATTAAATTTAGGAAACGCTTGGCCTGAGCTGTGATTTTAGCGAATATTCCCCCACAAAACCATAAAGATTTGGTATAATGTAGTGTAATAACAAGTTAAAATTTAGATACAGAGTAGGAAATCTATGACAAAAATAAAAATCGTAACAGACTCATCTGTAACCATTGAACCAGAGGTTGCTAAGGAATTAGACATTACCATTGTGCCTCTCTCTGTTATGGTGGACGGGGTGGTCTATTCGGATGCGGACCTAGCGGAAGGTGAATTTCTTCGTCTTATGCAGTCTAGTCGCAATCTTCCTAAAACCAGCCAGCCGCCTGTCGGAGTCTTTGCTGATGTTTTTGAGCAATTGGCAGAGGATGGAGCACAGATTATCTCTATTCACATGTCTCACGCCTTGTCAGGGACTGTCGAAGCCGCCCGTCAAGGAGCGACTTTGGCTAATGCTGATGTGACGGTTGTTGATAGTTCTTTCACTGATCAGGCTATGAAGTTTCAGGTCACTGAAGCAGCTAAACTGGCCAAAGAAGGAGCTAGCCTAGAGGAGATTCTGGCTAAAATCGAGGAAGTAAAGGAAAAGACAGAACTCTATATCGGTCTCTCTACCTTAGAAAATCTGGTTAAAGGAGGCCGCATAGGCCGAGTTTCTGGTCTGATTAGCTCCTTGCTTAATATCCGGGTTATCATGCAAATGAAAGATCATCAGCTGGAGCCCATTGTCAAGGGGAGGGGCGCTAAGACCTTTAAGAAATGGCTGGATGATTTGTCAGCAAACCTGCAAAACAAGCAAGTGGCTGAGCTTGGAATTTCCTATGCTGGAAGTCCTGAATTGGCCCAGGAAATGAAGGAAAGTTTACAGCCATATGTCAAGAAACCTATTTCAGTGCTGGAAACAGGGTCTATTATTCAGACACATACAGGGGAAAATGCTTGGGCTGTGCTGATTCGTTACGAATAAAACCATAATAATTTAGAAAATAGCGGCTTAGTACTTGACCTGAAAGCTATTTTTAGATATGATAATATTTGTTAGGGTTATCAACCCAGAAAAAATTTGGAGGATTTGTTAAATGGCTAACAAACAAGATTTGATCGCAAAAGTAGCAGAAGCTACAGAATTGACTAAAAAAGATTCAGCAGCAGCAGTTGATGCTGTATTCGCAGCTGTAACTGAGTACCTTTCAAAAGGTGAAAAAGTTCAACTTATCGGTTTTGGTAACTTTGAAGTTCGTGAGCGTGCAGCACGTAAAGGTCGCAACCCACAAACTGGTAAAGAAATCAAAATCGCAGCTTCTAAAGTACCAGCTTTCAAAGCAGGTAAAGCTCTTAAAGACGCTGTAAAATAATTTTGGTTAATAAAGCCTGATACACTTGCCTCTGGCGAGTATGTCAGGTTTTTCTTTTTGCTTTCAGTTCTTGAGCTCAATAAAAGATTTAGGTGCTTCGAGAAAGTTGATTGATGAACTTTCTTGGAGTTTTTATTTTGCAGTAAAGTGAAGAAATTTGTCTCTAAACAAAAGAAAATGATAAGAGACAAACATTTTTAAAGACTTAAAATAAAAAGTTTAAAATTTTAGTAAAAGTACTTTTAAATCATAGGTGTTTATGATAAAATGAAGGGAACATTTCTTTTTGTGTAATGATTGCGAGATCATTGAAAAAGTTTAGGAGGTAAGAAATGAAATGGAAACCACTTCAGGGCTCACTGCGTCCTGTTAATCCTTTTGGCAGCAAATTTCGCCTGCTGATGGGATTATTTGTTGTGCTTTTTTCAATCTTTCTGCTCCCCATTCAGACCTTGTCTGCCTTGGAGGAGCTGAAGGATGGCACGGATTTGTCCAAGTTGAATATTCATAAGTTTGACTTGAATGTTAACAATGTCAGTGTTCTCTCTAAGTCGGAGGCAATTGAACAGGTTCATCTGACTAATCCAAACTATGAGTATCTGGGAGCAGTTTATCCTGGAGAAATGGAAAATTTCACCATCAAGGTAGACAAGTCTCAAAAAGCAGATCAGGTCTTTAATAAGCCGCTTTCTCTTAAGTTTTCTAATGTGGGAACGGCTTATGGAAAACAAGTAGATGCCTATCTGACTTTTAATAAGGTAACACTCCACTATCTGAGCTCATCTACAGCAGAAGCTCAGATGAATGATGCTCAAAAAAATGCAGTTGAATTTTTCTCTATTTCAGAGTTGTGGGAGAGAAGCGCTTTTGAGATTGGGAATATCCCATATGTGGATGCGGCCCATAATAACATTATGAACAAAGCTTTCTGGGTGGAGGCTGATGTTACAGCAGAGCTACGCTATGCGGATGGTTCGGATACAGATTTGAAGTTGGTTATGAAACCGACTGACATTGATGTAGTTGACGGCTTTGGTCTAAAAGAGTCTTTCTATATTAATGATTATAAAAATGCTGTTGATAAGCGCTTGATGAACAATGCCAATGCTTTGAATCAAACAGATCAGAGCGGTCGAACAATTTGGGAAGCAACGACTTCAACTAGCGGTGCTGCTAATGAAAACAACATCTCTGGTTTGGCCGTTCGTTCTGCAGATAACACGTTGAATTTCGGTTATTTATCAACAGAAGCTTGCTCGGCAGTCTTTGGTCTTTATATTGAAAAAGTTGATCCCAAGCCTGTCTTAGAAGTGGATCCAGTTAAGATTCCAGCTAAGGAAGGTCAAGAGGTGACTTATAAGGGAACCTTCAAGATTCCAGTTCCTGGTAAGGATATTTTGGCTACCCCGACTACTATTGAGATGACTGAAACCTTTAACGAGCGTCTGGATTACAAGGAGCTCAAGGTTGAGGCTGGCGGTAATGCCTTGCAGGAAGGTCGTGATTACACGATTGAAAAGAAAGGCCAGACCGTTACGGTCAAGATGACACCTGAGTATGTTAAAGCAAATTCTTCTCAGGATATTGTCATTACCTACAAGACTGCAACTAATCAAAAGGTAGCAGAAAAGGGTGCTGCAACGATTGAAAATACAGTGACTTTAAAAGTAGACAATCTTTCAGCACCATCTAATCAAGTTACTACTGACTTGCTCTATGAAAAGAAACATGAATTTGTCAGTGGCACTGCTGGTAAGGAACTCCCGCAGGAAATCAAAGACCTAACACCAGAAACAGAAAAGAATCTGGAGAATGGTACTAAGACCACCCCGACACAACCGGCTAAGACGGAAGTGCAGACCGCCGATGGAACTTGGATCTTTAAGTCTTACGACAAGGCAGAAGAGACGATTAACGGAGCAGATGCGCACTTTGTTGGTACATGGGACTTTACACCAGCGCCAACCTATAAGGCGACTCACGAGTTCGTTAGTGGTACATCAGATAAGGAATTGCCACAAGCAGTGAAGGATTTGCTTCCAGCCGACAAGCCTGATTTGGCAGATAGCACCAAGGCTACTCCAACACAACCAGTCAAGACGGAAGTGAAAACAACCGACGGTACATGGATCTTCAAGTCTTACGATAAGAACGAAGAGACGATCAATGGAGCAGACGCTCACTTTGTTGGTACCTGGGACTTTACACCGGCGCCAACTTACAAGGCAACTCACGAGTTCGTTAGTGGTACAGCAGGTAAGGAACTTCCACAAGAAGTGAAAGCTTTGCTTCCAAGCGATAAATCTGATTTGGCAGACGGCACTAAGACCACTCCAACGCAACCAGTCAAGACAGAAGTTGAAACATCTGATGGCACTTGGATCTTCAAGTCTTACGATAAGGCTGAAGAAACCATCAATGGAGCGGACGCTCACTTTGTCGGCACTTGGGACTATACTCCAGCTCCAACCTATAAGGCTACTCATGAGTTCGTTAGTGGAACAGCAGGTAAGGAATTGCCGCAAGAAGTGAAAGCTTTGCTTCCAACTGATAAATCTGATTTGGCAGACGGCACTAAGACCACTCCAACACAGCCGGTCAAGACAGAAGTTGAAACCTCTGATGGCAGCTGGAGCTTCCAGTCATATGACAAGAACGAAGCAATCATTAATGAAGCAGACGCTAAATTTGTTGGAACTTGGACGTTTGTGGCAAAACCAAGTCCGGCACCAACCTACAAGTCTACACATGAATTTGTCAGTGGCACAGCAGGTAAGGAACTTCCACAAGAAGTGAAAGCTTTGCTTCCAAGCGATAAATCTGATTTGGCAGACGGCACTAAGACCACTCCGACCCAGCCGGTGAAGACAGAAGTTGAAACATCTGATGGCAGCTGGAGCTTCCAGTCATATAACAAGAACGAAGCAACCATTAATGGTGCAGATGCTAAATTTGTTGGAACTTGGACGTTTGTGGCGAAGCCTAGCCCGGCACCAACTTACAAGTCAACCCATGAATTTGTCAGCGGTACAGCAGGTAAGGAATTGCCACAAGAAGTGAAATCCTTACTTCCGACTGATAAATCTGATTTAGCCGACGGTAGCAAGACCACTCCAACACAGCCGGTGAAGACAGAAGTTGAAACATTTGATGGCAGCTGGAGCTTCCAGTCATATGACAAGAACGAAGCAACCATTAATGGTGCAAATGTTCACTTTGTCGGTACTTGGACTTTCGCAGCTGACTCAACTACGCTTACTGGCACTGTGAACTGGATTGACAATGATAACGGTGCAGGTCGCCGACCACAGAGTGTCCTTGTTCACTTAATTGCAGATGGACAGGATACAGGCATCAGCGTAACTGTTGATGAGGCGATGGGCTGGAAATACAGCTTTGAAAACCTACCTCGCTTCAAGGATGGAAAAGAAATCGTCTATAGTGTCCGCGAGGACGAAGTGGAAGGCTACAGCAATCAAGCTGAAGGTATGAATGTAACCAATCGCTTGCTTGTAGATGCTCAAGTTAAAGAGATTGGCAAGAAACGAATTCTGCCTAAGACCGGCCAAGATACATCTATCTGGATGCTGATTCTTGGATTCTTGACTCTTGGAGGAGCAGTTGGCTTGACCAAACGTCAGCGTGACTAAGAGTAAGCTTCAGTAAAATACCTTGAAAATATAGAATATATGAAAAGTCTGTTGTCTCAACTTTTGTTGGGAATAGCAGGCTTTTTATTTTTCAAGGAAAGATAAGCATTATAAGCAGTCAAATGCTTGAATTTTTCATAAAATTAAAAATAAGTTTGTATTTTTCTAGTAAATATGGTAAACTATTTTAGTAAAAAATTATACAAAGGAGACTGTTGATGAAGACAAAAACATTAGCACTCGTAAATGGACTTGTTGGACTTATTGGTGGTATTATTCTACTTTTGTGGCCTTTCTTCATTTGGGTTATTTATTTTATGCTAGGTGTATTTGACATCCTGAAAATTGCAATCCTAGCTTTGGGGATTGCTGGTATTGTCTACTATAAGGATGACAATCGTGTAGGACCAGCAGGCTCTATCTTGATGATTGTAGGTGGAATTTTTACCTTTAATGACTTCTTGGGTTGGATTGGTGCTATTCTTTCTATCATAGGTGGTTCCCTTTATTTAGCAAGCTTGAAGAGATTCCAAGCATAGAGCGAGGTTTGGAAAAAGATATTAGTTTAAAGCTTGCATTGCCTTAAATGGATAAGCAATCATGCAGAAGCAGGAGGCTGAACTTTGGTTAGTTCTGCCCTGCTTTTTTCTTTTTAGCTTATTTACAATCATTCTTAATAGCCAAGTAAGCCTAGTCATGGTATAATGGTAATGACTTAGATGAGAGGCTATAACGGAGTAAATAATGAAACAAGAACATCAGCATGATTTTGACCAAGTAATTGGCCATTTGCGCGCCAAGGGCGTGCGTATTACAGAAACGCGGAAGGCGGTAATTGACTATATTATCCAAAGTCACGACCATCCGAGCGCTGAAATGATATATCAGGACTTGAAGCCCAATTTCCCTAATATGAGTCTGGCAACAGTCTATAATAATCTCAAGGTTCTGATTGATGAGGGTTTTGTCGCTGAGCTCAAGGTTCGCAATGATACGACAACCTACTTTGACTTTATGGGCCATCAGCACCTCAATGTCATCTGTGAAAAGTGCGGCCGTATTGCTGATATGGAGCTGGAACTTCCGGATGTGAAGCATGAGGCTGAAGTACAGACTGGCTACCACATCACCCAAAGCCAAACGACTGTCTATGGCCTATGCCCCCAATGCCAGCAGGAGGCGGTGTGACTGCGAGGATGATTAGGAGCTTTTTGGAGCCTCAAAGACGAACAAAGTTGTGACTCGCTTCGCAAATTCTATCTGCAACTTCAAAGCAGCAATTTGACAATCGGCTATTGCGTCAAGATTCTATTTCTAATAAAAAGCAAGGCTAGAACTTATGTCTCTTAGCCTTTTTCTATGTGTTTTAGCAAGGCATGTTCGCAGGATATCATCTGAGCTTAGAGACGTTGGTACCTAGTCAAGTACAGCACTTAGCAAGATCAGATATTTTAAGGACAACCCCTTATATACTTATGCTATTATTTTACAGGCCAATTCTCTTTTGATATAATGAAAGCAGAATAAAGCCTTGTACAAAGAGATTCAAAGAGTTCTGAAGGATTTACAATATAAGTAAATTCATCATAAGTCTGTAGTATCGAAATCTTTAAGGGGTATTACTTTGTGGGTAGGTTAGATTTTTAGGAGGTCTTATGTTCTGGAGAAGAGATTGGGAGGAAGAGATATCAGGAAGCAGAGAATCACCTTTTTTGGAATGCCGTCATCTTCTTTTTGAAGGGGAATCGGACTATCCTATTTGTCCTTCCTGTGGCAAGCTAATAAAGGAAAATCTTCCTCAAAACAGTGTGGATCGCTCACGTCTTTTTCTTATTTATCAAAAAGTGAAGCGAGTATGGAGTGTCAAAATTGGGATTACTTCAACACTGCTCATTATCATTCTATCTTATTGGTTGCCACAGGTTATAGGTGGCTGGTTTCTATGGACAGGCGACTATGGATTTAGTAGATTTATTCCTTCTAGTTCTCATAATCCCACCTTATTTAGTGTGACACTTTTTGGCTACATTCCCTTATTTATCCTTTTTGTAGCAAGAGAGCGTGTTAAGCGATTTTTTACCTTCTCTTTGAGGATTGAGCATTTTCATAAAATTCTTTATTCTTGGCCAGTTCAGCTTACTCTCTTTATCTTTGTTATCATCTTATTAAGTGCTTATATGCCTAAGTTTTACGAAATGGAAGGAGAATCGTTGATTGTCAAGCAAATTCAGCTAACTCCCGCCCAGCAGACTAAGGGAGTAGAGCTCTTTGTCTTTGTCAATATGCTTTGTAACTGGATAGTAGCAGGCTTGTTGGCCATTCATCAACTGATAGACAGGCGGCGGACTTGGTGGCTTAAGGAAGCCAACGAGGTTTATCTATCTGGTGGGTGTTAGGGCAAAGGTTTCTGCTCGGAAATACAAAAGCGCTTTCTTGTTGAAAAAGGTCTGATTTGACGAAATAGGCTAGCTTTTTAGGCGAAAATTTTGTAAAATAGAATAGATAAACGGGGGTTTCCTCGGAAAATAAAAGGAGAATCCATCTAATGGTAAAATTAGTTTTTGCTCGCCACGGTGAGTCTGAATGGAACAAAGCTAACCTTTTCACTGGTTGGGCTGATGTTGACTTGTCTGAAAAAGGTACTCAGCAAGCAATCGACGCTGGTAAACTGATTAAAGAAGCTGGTATCGAGTTTGACCAAGCTTACACTTCAGTCTTGAAGCGTGCGATTAAGACAACTAACCTTGCTTTGGAAGCAGCTGATCAGCTTTGGGTACCAGTTGAAAAATCATGGCGTTTGAACGAGCGTCATTATGGCGGTCTGACTGGTAAAAACAAGGCAGAAGCAGCTGAGCAATTTGGTGATGAGCAAGTGCATATCTGGCGTCGTTCATACGATGTATTGCCTCCAAACATGGATCGCGATGATGAGCACTCAGCACACACTGACCGTCGTTATGCTTCACTTGACGACTCAGTAATTCCAGATGCTGAAAACTTGAAAGTGACACTTGAGCGTGCCCTTCCATTCTGGGAAGATAAGATTGCTCCAGCTTTGAAAGATGGCAAAAATGTCTTTGTAGGTGCACACGGTAACTCTATCCGTGCTCTTGTGAAGCACATCAAACAATTGTCTGACGATGAAATCATGGATGTGGAAATTCCAAACTTCCCACCATTGGTATTCGAATTTGACGAAAAATTGAATGTAGTAAAAGAATACTACCTTGGAAAATAAGCTTAAAGGAATCTGAGATTATTCTCAGGTTCTTTGCTTTTCCAGAGAGGAAGGACAAGGATTGTTAGAAGCCTAGCTAGTAAGTCTTTTCTGTTCAGCGGTTTGACAGACTTCCTCTTAACTCGTCCATATTTTCAGATTTTCTATCAGTTTTGAAACATTCATCGAGCTGGATTTATGGTAAAATAAAGGTCAGAACTTTTACTAGAATGAGAGAGAAGATGGCAAGGAAGAAGAGAAAATTTGACAGTCATTCCATCACCAGAAGGCTTTATCTGCTGTTTGGAATCGTTATGTTTTTGTTTTTAGCCTTGATTGCCCGTCTGGGCTATATGCAGGTGGTCAATCAGGACTTTTACACGGATAAGTTAGCCAAGGCCAGCAAGACCAAGATTACCACTAGCTCAGTGCGTGGGCAGATTTATGATGCTACTGGCAAGCCCTTGGTGGAAAATACGACCAAGCAGGTGGTGACCTATACGCGGGATAATCGGCTGACGGCTGGGGAGATTCGGGCGACAGCTCAAAAGCTCCTGACCTATGTCAGTGTCAGCGATACAGAGGTGACAGACCGCCAAGAGGTGGATTATTATTTGGCGGACAGTGCAGTCTATCAGGAAGTAGTAGAAAAGCTGCCCAAGGACAAGAAATTTGATACAGATGGCAACCGCCTGCCTGAGTCCAAAATCTATAAGGCGGCAGCTGAGAGCATTGACCCTAAGCAGCTGGGCTATACGGATGAGGAAAAGAAAGCCATCGTTCTCTTTAGTCAGATGAATGCCATTTCTAACTTTGCGACGGGAACCATCCAGACAGATCCACTGACAACAGAGCAGGTGGCTGTACTGGCTTCCAGCAGCAAAGAGCTGCCGGGTATCAGTGTTTCAACGGGCTGGGACCGCAAGGTCTTGGATACTTCGCTGGCTTCTATCGTAGGTAATATCTCGACGGAAAAGACTGGACTTCCGGCTGAGGAAGTGGATGATTACCTGAAAAAAGGCTACTCTCTCAATGACCGGGTGGGTACCTCCTATCTGGAAAAGCAATATGAGTCAGTCTTGCAAGGCAAGCGAGCTGAGAAGGAGATTCATCTAGATAAAAATGGTAATATGGAGAGTGTGGAAAATATCTCTGACGGCAGTAAGGGAGACAATCTCAAGCTGACGGTGGACTTGAGCTTCCAGCAGGGAGTGGAGGACATTCTCAAAAATGCTTTTAATGCAGAGTTGGCTAGTGGCAATGCGACCTACTCTGAGGGTGTCTATGCTGTAGCTATGGATCCAAATACTGGCGCCGTCTTGGCTATGGCAGGCATCCGGCATGATTTGGAAACGGGAGAAAACTCTGTCGATGCTCTGGGAACCATGACCAATGTCTTTGTTCCGGGATCTGTGGTCAAAGCTGCAACATTGACCTCGGGCTGGGAGAATAATGCCATTAGCGGCAACCAAGTCCTGACAGACCAGCCGATTAGCTTTGGCGGTACGGACAGTATCACTTCTTGGTTTACCCAGTATGGTTCACGTGCTATCACAGCCCAAGAGGCCTTGGAATACTCTTCTAATACCTATATGGTACAGGTGGCGCTGAAGATGATGGGAACGCCTTATTCTGCGGATATGAAACTGGATTTTGATGAGCTGGATCCGTCCATGAAAAAGCTACGGTCGACTTTTGCAGAATATGGTCTGGGCACTTCGACAGGTATTGATTTGCCAAATGAGTCCACAGGCTATCTTCCAGATAAGTTTACCTTTGCTAACTATCTGACCAATTCTTTCGGCCAGTTTGACAACTATACAACGCTTCAGCTGGCCCAGTATGCCTCAACAGTAGCTAATAACGGCAAGCGTGTAGCTCCGCATATTGTTGAAGGCATTTACGGTAACAGCGACCAAGGAGGACTCGGTGATTTGGTGCAGAAAATTGACACCAAGGATCTGAACCAGGTCAATATCTCTGACGAAGATATGAGCATTATCAAGCAAGGCTTCTATCAAGTGGTTCATGGCAGCAGTGGCTTTACGACTGGCCGGACCATTTCCCAGGGAGAGAGCGTGCCAATCAGTGCCAAGACTGGTACGGCTGAGACCTTTGTGGACAAGGGCAAGAAAGAAGCCATCAATACCAATGTCGTGTCCTATGCACCAAGTGAGAAACCGCAGATTGCGGTGGCGGTGGTGTTCCCTCACAATACGGACCTATCTTCTACTGTCAGCCACAGTATCACTCGTGATATTATCAATCTATACAATCAACAACACCCTATGAATTAGTGCTCAATGAAAATCATCAGCAAACGGAGAAAGCTTAAGTTGTCAGTGCTCAAGTAGAGCAATCTGGTTTGAGGAGATTTTTTGAGAATAGAGAAAGGATTTTATGCTTTACCCAACCCCTATTGCCAATCTGATTGACAGTTTTTCAAAACTGCCCGGCATTGGCATCAAAACAGCCACTCGACTGGCTTTTTACACTATTGGCATGAGCGATGACGATGTCAATGAATTTGCTAAGAATCTGCTGGCAGCTAAGCGTGAGCTGAGCTACTGCTCTGTTTGCGGCAACTTGACGGACGAAGACCCTTGTGCTATCTGTCAAGACCAGTCGCGCGATCAATCGACTATTTTGATCGTTGAGGACAGCCGAGATGTGTCAGCCATGGAAAATATCCAGGAATACCACGGACTTTATCATGTCTTGCACGGCTTGATTTCACCTATGAACGGCGTTGGACCGGACGACATCAATCTCAAGAGTCTGATTACTCGTCTGATGGATAGTGAAGTGACGGAGGTTATCGTCGCGACCAATGCGACTGCGGATGGCGAAGCGACCTCCATGTACATCTCACGGGTTCTGAAGCCCGCTGGGATTAAGGTGACTCGGCTAGCGCGTGGTTTGGCGGTTGGCTCCGACATTGAATATGCGGACGAGGTTACATTGATTCGCGCTATCGAAAATCGGACGGAATTATAAACATAAAGGATTTTTCTGGCTCTAGCTGGCTGGAAGAGTCCTTTTTTCTGTTCAAAAATGCTGGGAATTGTGATATACTAAAACGGACTGATACAGAAGCTCCTGCTTAGAAGAATCCATCAGCTAGATTGATGCAAAACCAAGATTTTTGGGTTGTTTTATTTCGAGCTGGCAGCTTTTGTAAATCGTACTATTTTTAGAAAATGATAGGAAAAATCATGGCAAAACAAAGATTGATTTTATTGTATGGCGGACGCAGTGCAGAGCGGGAAGTTTCGGTTTTATCAGCTGAGAGCGTCATGCGGGCTGTCAATTATGATAGATTCTCGGTGAAGACTTACTTCATCACCAAGGATGGAGATTTTATCCAAACTCAGGAATTTGAAGCAAAGCCAGCGGCTGATGAGAAGCTGATGACCAATGCCACAGTTGATATGTCTCAGAAGATCAAGCCCAGCGATATTTACGAAGATGGAACAGTGGTCTTTCCAGTCTTGCATGGTCCCATGGGCGAAGATGGCTCTATTCAAGGCTTCCTAGAAGTGCTCAAAATGCCTTATGTCGGCTGTAATATTTTGTCTTCTAGCCTAGCCATGGATAAAATTACGACCAAGCGAGTGCTGGAATCGGCAGGCATTGCCCAAGTGCCTTATGTAGCGCTGGTTGATGGAGAGGATCTAGAGCAAAAGATTCAAGAAATCGAGGAGAAATTGACCTATCCAGTCTTCACCAAACCTTCCAATATGGGCTCTAGTGTCGGCATTTCTAAATCGGAGAACCAAGCAGAACTGCGTGCTTCTCTGGACCTGGCTTTCAAATACGACAGCCGGGTACTGGTTGAGCAAGGAGTGACGGCTCGCGAGATTGAGGTTGGACTTCTGGGCAATGTTGACGTCAAGAGTACCCTGCCTGGAGAAGTGGTCAAGGACGTGGCTTTCTATGACTACGAAGCCAAATACATTGATAATAAGATTACCATGGATATTCCGGCCAAGATTCCAGACGAAGTGGTGAGTCTGATGCGTCAAAATGCAGAGGCCGCTTTCCGAGCTCTGGGGGGGCTGGGACTGTCCCGCTGTGATTTCTTCTATGCTGAAGATGGTCAGGTCTTCCTTAATGAGCTCAATACCATGCCAGGTTTTACCCAGTGGTCTATGTATCCATTGCTTTGGGAAAATATGGGGCTGGCTTATCCTGACTTGATTGAGAAGTTAGTTGGTCTAGCTGAAGAGGCATTTGCTAAGAGAGAGGCGCATCTTCTCTAAAATATGATATAATAGAGGGGCTGAAAATTTTCGGTCCTTTCTTTTTGCGAGCAAACCGAAAAACGAGGAAGAAGTATGATATTAGATTTATATGAAATTGCAGAAGTCTTGTCTGCGAAAAATGATGTGACTCAGTTTGAAAATGTCGTGCTAAGAAATGCTGAGTTTGATAGCCGCTTGATTGGCTCAGGTGACCTCTTTGTGCCGCTTAAGGGAGCGCGTGACGGTCACAATTTTATCCCAACAGCCTTTGCTCAGGGAGCTGCTGCCACCCTATCTGAGCGTCCAGTGGCAGAGGGGGCTTATATCTTGGTCGATGATGTCCTGACAGCCTTTCAGCGCTTGGCCCAATATTATCTGGAAAAGATGCAGGTGGATGTTCTGGCAGTGACAGGTTCCAACGGTAAAACGACGACTAAGGATATGCTGGCTCAGCTACTAGCAACCAGTTACAAAACCTATAAGACACAAGGTAATTACAACAACGAAATCGGTCTGCCCTACACGATTCTTCACATGCCTGAGAATACAGAGAAACTTGTCTTAGAAATGGGGCAGGATCACTTGGGCGATATCCATCTCCTGTCTGAACTTGCCAAACCTAAGACGGGCATTGTAACTCTGGTCGGAGAAGCCCATCTGGAATTTTTCGGCAGCCGAGCTGAGATTGCTCAAGGCAAGATGCAGATTGCAGACGGTTTGAGAAAAGATGGTCTCTTGATTGTTCCGGCGGATAAGATTGTCAATGAATTTC
>ERZ772927.153-NODE-153-length-43636-cov-352.879_pt1 | contig 43636 bp, 28 predicted proteins | sample MGYA00512115_ERZ772927 | MGnify/ENA primary metagenome ERZ772927 (study PRJEB29015, sample SAMEA2737924) | human oral metagenome | biome: human oral; feature: human-associated habitat; material: dental | place: China | collected 2013 ... | reverse complement strand
GGCGCTGCGGGCCTGGGTCCGCGCCTGGGCGAGGCTCGGCCCGGTCAGGGAGACGGCCACGGCGGGCAGGCCGCCGGGGCCGGGGATGCTGCGCCCGCCCCAGGTCAGCGACGCCGCGCTCACGCCCGGACCCCTTCGGCCGGCCCCGGCTCTGGCACGAGCGACAGGGCGATGCCGTCGAGGATGTCGTAGAGGCTGGTGGTGACGCGCGCCAGCGGGCGCCCGGCGGCGGCGGTCCGCTCCACGACGCGGGAGACGACCTCGCTCCACACGAGGGCGCCCGCGGCGATGACGTCGCGGCGGCCGGGGGCCAGGTAGCCCCAGGAGGCGCGCTGCTCGGGCGTGGAGTGGATGATCGCCTCGCAGGAGGCCAGGACCGCCTGCGGGCTCAGCTCGGCACCGTTCAGGGCCTGCGGGTCGAAGGCCTGAAGGTCCAGGGCGTGGGCGGTGACGGTGGTGATGGTGCCGGCCAGGCCGACCAGCCGCCCCGGGGCGGACAGGTCGACGACCCGCTCGGCCTCATCGAGCAGGCCACGCACCTCGGCCCGGGCGGCGGCCTCGACCTCGGGGGTGACGCCGCCCGCCAGGAAGCGCTCGGTGATACGCACGCTGCCGGTGTCCAGGCTGATGGCGGCGCTGGGCTCATCCACACCCAGGACCAGCTCGGTGGAGCCGCCCCCGAGGTCGACGACGAGCCGCGGTGCGGACGCGCGCTCCCCCGGCCCCGGCGTGCCCTCGTCTGCACCGGCACCCAGGAGCGAGCCGGTGAAGGACAGGCGGGCCTCCTCCTGGCCGCTGACGACCTCGGGCTCAATGCCCAGCAGGCGCCTGACCCCGGCCACGAAGTCCTCGCGGTTGCGGGCGTCGCGGGTGGCGGAGGTGGCCACGAAGCGCCGCACGTCGCCCCCGGGGGCGACGCCCAGCTCGGCGCAGTCGGCGGCGTAGGAGGCCACGGCCGCCAGAGTGCGCTCCAGGGCCTCGGGGTCGAGCAGGCCGGTGCGGTCCACTCCCTGACCTAGGCGCACGATCTCGTTGCGGCGGCGCAGCACCTCCAGGTGGGGGCGCCCGGAATCGTCACGGTGGGCCTCGGCGACGAGGAGGCGGATGGTGTTGGTGCCGCAGTCGATTGCGGCGACGCGGGTCATGGTGGCGGCCTCCTGGGCTCGGTCGGGAAGGGAAGGAGCAGGGCGTCCCTGCCGCTCAGCAGGAGCAGCGCTCAGGATCCCACAGTCCGCGCTCGCGCAGGGCCTCCAGCGTGCGGTCACCGATGGGGTTGATGCCGGCTCCAGCGGCCAGGGTGTGCCCGAGCAGGGCGTGGAGGCACTTGACGCGCGTGGGCATGCCGCCGGCGGAGACCCCCTCGATCTCGGGGACCTGCCCGAGCTCGGCGCGACGGGCCAGGTAGTCGTCGTGGGCGGCGGCGTAGGCGGCGGCCAGCTCGGCGTCGTCGGCCAGCGCGGCGTTGAAGGTCTCCATGAGGTGCTCGGCCTCCAGGGTGGAGCAGCCCTTCACGGCGGCCGGGTGGGTGAGGTAGTAGCTGGTCGGGAAGGGGGTGCCGTCGTCGAGGCGCGGGGCGGTACGCACCACGGTGGGGCGCCCGCACACGCAGCGGGCCGCGATGGCGACGACTCCGCGCGGCACCCTCCCCAGCTGCTCGCCCAGGGCCTCGAGGTCGGCCGACGACACCGGCTCCTGCGTCTGGGGCGTGGGGCTCACGGGGTCTCCTTCGTCTGCGGGGTGACGGCCGGTTTCGGCGTGGTCTTGGGCGGATCCGACGGCGCCTGGTTGGGCTCCCCGGTCGGCAGCTCCTTCTGGGCGGGGTTGAGGGTCTTGCCGTCCGTCCCACCCTTCGATCCTGCTGGCGCGGTGCTGTTGGCCTGGCCGGCGGCCCGCGAGGAGTCCCGGAGCTCCTCGTACCAGGGGGCGTCCGGGGAGCCCGGGGTGGCCCCGCCGCCGGCCTCGTTCTCCTTCATGGAGTCGGCGCCGACGACGACGTAGCTGGTGTCGCCGGGCATGACGTAGCCGAGGCGCTCACGGACCTGGGAGCGCACATAGGTGTCGTCCTTCCACTGGGCCAGCTCGTTCTCCAGGGTGGTGGAGGTGTCGGACGCCTCCTTGATCCTGTCGACGACGGCGTCGTACTGGGCCTGCTGGGACAGGTAGGCGCGCAGGGAGGTGAAGATGACAACGAAGGCCAGCAGGCACACGACCGCCAGGATGACGACCCGGGGCGGCAGGGTCCGCTCGGGCACCGCCGTCGGCAGGCCCCGCTGCCGGGAGCCGGACGAGCCGGAGCCCGACGCGGCCGCGGAGGCCGCCCGCTCGGCCGGTACCTGGCGGGGCCGGGCGCCGCCGGCGACGCGGCGCGTCCCGGACTGGCTGGAGGAGGGGCGGCGTGGAGTCATACCGGCATCCTGCCTCACCAGGGCACAGGAGACAGCGCACCCCACCGGGCGCGTTGCTCACGCTTCGGTCATGGCCCGCCCCTCACGGCCATGCTGCGGCGCTGCTCCGTAGACGACGCTTCGGGGCAGGCGGGAGAACCCGTCTGCCCCGAAGCGGTGGGGTGCGTCGTCGTCGAGTCGCGGCTGAGGCGCCGCGTCAGTCAGCGGCTCGACGTCGGCAGGTCGCTGTCAGGCTCAGGCCTGGAAGCGGGGGAAGGCACCGGCGCCGGCGTAGACCGCGGCGTCGCCGAGGGCCTCCTCGATGCGCAGGAGCTGGTTGTACTTGTTGACGCGCTCGCCGCGGGCGGGGGCGCCGGTCTTGATCTGGCCGGAGTTGGTGGCCACGGCCAGGTCGGCGATGGTGACGTCCTCGGTCTCACCGGAACGGTGGGAGGTCATCGTCTTGTAGCCGGCGCGGTGGGCCATCTCGACGGCCTCGAGGGTCTCGGTCAGGGAGCCGATCTGGTTGACCTTGACCAGCAGGGCGTTGGCGGCGCCGAGCTTGATGCCCTTGGCGAGGCGCTCGGGGTTGGTGACGAAGAAGTCGTCGCCGACGATCTGGACCTTGTCGCCGATCTGCTCGGTGAGGTGCTTCCAGTCGTCCCACTCGTCCTCGGAGAGCGGGTCCTCGATGGAGACGATCGGGAAGTCGGTGATGAGCTGCTTGTAGTACTCGACCATCGAGGCGGTGTCCTGGGCCTCGCCCTCGAACTGGTAGGTCTTGGTCTTGTCGTCAAAGAACTCCGAGGAGGCGACGTCCATGGCCAGGGCGACGTCCTTGCCGGGCTTGTAGCCGGCCTTCTCGATGGCCTCGACGATGAGCTCGAGGGCCTCGCGGTTGGAGTCGAGGTTGGGGGCGAAGCCGCCCTCGTCGCCCAGGCCGGTGGACAGGCCGCGCTCCTTCACGACCGCCTTGAGGGCGTGGTAGACCTCGGCACCCATGCGCAGGGCCTCACGGAAGGTGGGAGCACCGATGGGGGCGATCATGAACTCCTGGATGTCCACGTTGGAGTCGGCGTGGGAACCACCGTTGAGGATGTTCATCATGGGCACGGGCAGGACGTGGGCGTTGGGGCCGCCGACGTACTGGAACAGGTCCAGGCCGGCGGACTCGGCGGAGGCCTGGGCGGCGGCCAGGGAGACGCCGAGGATGGCGTTGGCGCCGAGCTTGCCCTTGTTGGGGGTGCCGTCGAGCTCGATCATGAGCTGGTCGAGACCGCGCTGGTCGGCGGCGTCGAAGCCGATGACCTCGGGGGCGATGATGTCGTTGACGTTGTCGACGGCCTTCTCCACTCCCTTGCCGCCGTAACGGCTCTTGTCGCCGTCGCGCAGCTCAACGGCCTCGAAGGCACCGGTGGAGGCGCCCGAGGGGACGGCGGCGCGAGCGGAAGCACCGTCCTCCAGGAGGATCTCGACCTCAAGGGTCGGGTTGCCACGGGAGTCGAGGATCTCGCGGGCGTGAACGTTCTCGATGAGGGCCACTTGGTGCTCCTTGCTGAGGGGATCGTGATGCGGTCGTCGGCGTCGGGCACGCTCGCGCGCGACTGCCGAATGCAGGATCAGCCTAGCGGGCCGACTCCCCCACCACGAGGGCCATGGTCCTGAGGATTGCACAGTGTTCACGCCCGGCGAGAAGACTGGACGACGGCGGTCCCTGGGTTCCGCCGTCGTTCTGGGGGCTCTGTGCGGCCCTACTGGCCGCTGGTCTCGGGCCGCTCGGCGCCCTGGCCGGCCTCGCCCGCAGCGCCGTCGGCCTGACCGGTGTGGCCCTGCCCGTCGGTCTGGCCGGAGTCGGCGGGCTGCTGGCCGCCCTGCTGAGGAGCCTGTTGCTGAGGCTGCTGCTGGCCACCACCCTGCTGCTGGGGAGCCTGTTGCTGGCCGCCCTGCTGCGGGGCTTGCTGTTGGGGGTCCTGCTGCTGTTGCTGGGGGGCCTGCTGCAGGCCACCGCCGAAGGGGTTGTTGCTGGCTTCCAGGCGGGGATCGGTCCGGGTCAGCCAGGCCTGAGCCTTATTCGAGTAGCGCGGGGAGATGTCACCGTCCAGCGTGCCGCGAACCTTGTCCAGGTCGGCGAGCGCGACCTTCCCCTGCTGCCCAGCCTGCTCCGGGTGCTGAGAAAGCTGCTGGTACTGGCCGTTCAACAAACTCGCCCGCAGATAGGTGAGCGTTTCCGGCTTGCGGGGCTGGAAACCCAGCCGCTCCTTGACCAGCTGCACGATCTGCGCGTCGGTGACGGTCAGTCCGTGGGCCTGGCCGACCTCAACCAGGACAGGGGCCTGAAGGAGGCCGTTCACGATCTCAGACCGATTCACGCCCTGACGCACCAGGTTCTCCCAACCGAGTGCGGAGTCCAGCTCCTTGACCACGACGTCGACGTCCTTCTCACTGACGACCACGGAGTGGCGGGCCCCGTCCAGGCCGGTGTAGTGCATGTCGGCCACCTGGCCGGGGTGGTCGGAGCAGCCGGCGAGCGCCCCGACGGCGAGGAGGAGTGCAGCGCTGGCGGCGAGGACGCGCGTACGTGCGGCAAGGCTTCGGGTCACGGTCTGCTCCTGGAAGGGGACGACGCCGGAGGGCGACATGGTGTCACAACATTTCTGCCCCAGACCCTACCGTTCCGCCTGCGACGACGCACGCAGCCGGTCCGCCGCCGCCCTCTGACACAACTCCGGACATACTGCACACACTGAACGAGGGTCGGTCTACTCCACGAGGGAGGGGATCTACTGGCCGAGGGTTGTGCGTACTGCACGATGGCCCCACCTACGTGGAGTAGACCCACCCCTCCCCCAGTAGCCCCGGCCCTCGTGCAGTGGCCAGCGGTTGCGCGAGCGGTTTCGGTACGGCACCGTGGATATATGTGAGATAACGGCTGGTCGGCCGCATTCTGGTCACACGTCTGCCACCTCCCCGTCAGCATGCGGGGCAGCCACCAAGGAGGTACTCGCTCATCAGCCCAGCCACCAGAGTCGCCGGCTGCGAGGATCGCAGCCTGTCCGCTCCCCGACTGGCGAGCACAAGGGTCAGATTCCTCCCGCATGCCAGCAGGTCGGCAGGCGGGGCACTGTCAGTCGTTTACGGGATGCTAGTCGCATTCCTGGCTCTGGCTGCGCTGTGGTGGGGGCAGACTCGGTCAACCGAGACCTACGGCATACCCGGGCCGACGACGACTCTCACGCTGTCCAGCTCCGCTCGCTCCGCAACCGAGGAACAGCAGCTCACGGCCGCCCAGCGACTGCGGGCACTTCTCACTGAGGAGGGCGTCAGTACGGTGAAGACCTCCCAAGGCGATGGTGACCCCATCCTCGTGGTCCTCGATCCCAAGCAGCGCATCGACTGGGCCGGCCCACTGAATACCGATTCGCGCCACGGTCTCTTTGTGATCCGCGGGACCTATTCGGGCACTGTGTGGAGGGCACGTGGACAGGCTCCGCTGGCACCTGCCGGACGCACCGTACTCGGCACCGTGAGCGTCCCGGGAGTCACGCCGTCGACCAGCAGTCTTCAGTTTGTGGAGCCGCTTGGTAACGCGCCGTTGGGCACTGGGCAGCTGCTCCTGGGGACCACGGACCCGGCCTTGATCGCACGTGTCGCCTCTGTGCTGGAGGACTCCGGGCTGGCAGTCGAGAGCACCCGGCGGCAACCGGCACTGGTGTCGCTGGTACGCGACTCAACAGTGGCCATGGCCGCACTGTTCGCCACCCTGGGGATCGTCTGCATCGTCATGTCCCTGGCACTGTCACTGCCTGAGCAACGCGAAGAGATCCGGCTGCGTCGCCTGATCGGCGCCACCGAGGCGGCACTGGTCCGCGAGCGCTGTGGCCGGGAGCTGCTTCGGGTCATCGCGGGGACCGCAGCCGGAGCGCTTGGTGCAGGAGCTGTGGCGGCGTTGGTCGCCCAGGCTCCGCTCTCGCCGCCGGAACTGGGGGTCCTGGTCGTGGGGGCGGTGGTGGGCGGTGCCGTGCTGTGGATGGCACGCCTGCTCACCTTCGCCATCTGGTTGCGTCTCGGGCTCAGAGGTGCCGGGGCATGATCCACACCGAGATCGCGGGCGCTCTGGGCGCCGCATGGCGCCACCGTTGGAGCACCGCGGGTATCGCTCTCATGTTCACGCTGGTCAGCGTCATCCTCACCATGACACTGGCCGAGGTGATGACCCAGTCGTCAGTGGTCATGGCGGCCCAGCGTCTGCGCGAGCTCGACGCCACCACCTTCACGCCCTACTACCTCGGCGATCTGGACAACGATCCGAGCACCGGCCTGATGGAGGACCTGGGTGACCGCATCGCCTCGGGCTCCGCCTACACGATGGTCATAGGCAACGTGGAAGTCAACGACCCTTCCTTCGCCGGAGGCAATCCAGTGGTGATCGTCGTCGGGCAGGCCGCTCAGAACGCCATGACCGGAGCCAGGCTCTGCTCGCCGGCGCCCTGCGCCATGGTTGGGGACCAGGTCCCCCATCCCGTGGACGGACCACTGCACGTCGGAGGTCGCAGCGTGCCGGTAGCAGGCCGAACGCCGTCGTCGGCCACGCTCTTCGACCCGGCTGCGGTGGGGATCGACCTGGACAGGTCGGTGCTGATCGCGCTGCCGCCCTCGAGCCTGGATCACCTGGATGGCACCGAGCAGGAGGAGGCCGTGTGGCGCACGGTTCTGCTCCGCGGCACCGACGACGACACCGAGCAGTTCATCACGGCTGCCAGACAGGACCGACTCGCCCTGGTTCCGCACCGATTGGCCGCCGATCAGCCCGAGCGCTTCCGCAATCTCCTGGTGTGGGCTGCTATGCACGGCGTCGGCCTGCTGGGGCTGACCACCCTGGTCTCCATCGCCTACGGCTCCTCCATCCGGTCAGTGCTGCGCCGCGAGCGAGCCGACCTGCTGCTGCGTCATCTCTATGGTGCGACGTCGGCTCAGCTCACCACGCGCCTGGCAGCCTTCCTGGCCGTCACCATGCTGGTGCTTCCGGCCCTGACGCTCCTGGCCCTGGCAGCCAGCACGCTGTTGAGGGGCGCCGCAGCAGCAGCCGGGGGGACCCTCCTCATCATCTACCTGGTCTTTGTCGTGGCGACGGTCCGCCGTGTGCGAATCGAGTTCGCGCGATCCGGGAGACTCCGATGACGCAGGCCTTGGAGCTGATCGAGGTCAGCGTCGACTATCACCGTGGCGGTCAGCCGGTCCACGCACTCGACTCGGTGTCACTTGCCATCGGCCGGTCCGAGTCGGTGGCGGTCGTGGGGCCCTCCGGGTGCGGCAAGTCGACGCTGCTGGGCGTGCTGGCACTGACGATCCCACCGACCTCGGGGAGCGTCCTTGTCAACGGCGTCCCCGCTCACTCCAGCCCGGATGGGCGAGCCCGGACCCGTAACCGCTTACTGGGCATCATCCCTCAGAGCGGCGCGGTCATCGACCATCTGAGCGTGCTGGCGAATGTCTCTCTTCCCCTGGAGTACAGCAGGCCCCGCACCAGGCGCAGGGTCAGGCACGAGCGGGCCAGACAGGCCCTGGCCGACGTCGGGATCGGTTGGGCCGAGGCGACCACACCCCCGCGGCTCTCAGGTGGGGAGCGTCAGCGTGTGGCCGTCGCGCGAGCCTTGGTCAACCGGCCGCGCTGCATCCTGGCCGACGAGCCCACGGCGTCACTGGACTCCGCCACCGCCCTGGAGGTCACGTCACTGCTCATCTCCCGGAGCACTCGTGACGGCGGCAGCCTCATCATCGCCACGCACGATCCGCGGGTGGCTGAGGCCTGCGACCGGGTCCTGACCATGCAGGACGGCCGGCTCACCGGTTGAGGCAATCAGGCTCCCCCTTCATCAGCGCGTGCGTCAGCGGCGTTTGCGGTAGGTGGTGGCCTCGGTCTCGTAGGAGGCGTCGCCCTGGACGACGGCGCGCAGGAGCACCTCGGCCCACCGCACGACCTCCTCGCCGGACAGGGCCGCCCCGCCCATGCGGTTGGTGCCCGGCGCGGGCACCACGATGGTGCGCGTGGCCGGCTTCAGCACGGTCCCCGGGTAGAGGCGGGTGACCTTCATACGCGCCGACTCGGGCAGGTCCACCGGCGCGAAGCGCACCGACTTGCCCTGGGCGACGATCTCGCGCACCCCCAGCTCGGCGGCCAGGGCCCGCAGCCGCGCCAGCGCCGCCAGGCGGGCGGTCGCCTCGGGCACGGGCCCGTAGCGGTCGGCCAGCTCCTCCAGGACGTCGTCGACCTGCTCCCCCGAGCGCGCCGCCGCGAACTTGGTGTAGGCCTCCAGGCGCAGACGCTCGTGGGGGATGTAGTCCTCGGGGACGGTGGCGTCCACGGGCAGCTCGATGCGCAGCTCGACGTCCTCCTCGTCTCCCTCCTCGAAGCCGGTCACGTCGGCCCCGGCCTTCCCGGAGCGGGCCAGGGCCTTCTTGTAGGCGGCCACGGCCTCGGAGACCATGCGCACGTACAGGTCGAAGCCGACTCCGGCGATGTGCCCGGACTGCTCGCCGCCGAGCAGGTTGCCCGAGCCGCGGATCTCCAGGTCCTTCATGGCCACCTGCATCCCGGCGCCCAGGTCGGTGTTGGTGGCGATGGTGCGCAGGCGCTCGAGGGCCGTCTCGGTCAGCGGCTTGTCCGAGGGGTAGAGGAAGTAGGCGTAGGCCCGCTCCCGGCCGCGCCCCACGCGCCCGCGCAGCTGGTGGAGCTGGGACAGGCCCATGCGGTCGGCACGGTCGACGATGAGGGTGTTGGCGTTGGACACGTCCAGCCCGGTTTCCACGATCGTGGTGCACACGAGCACGTCGGTCTCCTTGCGCCAGAAGGAGTCGATGACGGCCTCGAGCTGGTGCTCGTTCATCTGCCCGTGGGCGGTGGCCACGCGCGCCTCGGGCACCAGCTCGGCCAGGCGCGCGGCGGTGGCGTCAATGTCCTCGACCCGGTTGTGGACGAAGAACACCTGCCCTTCGCGCAGCAGCTCACGGCGGATCGCGGCCGAGACCTGCTTGGTCTCGTAGGCGCCCACGTAGGTCAGGATCGGGTGGCGGTCCTCGGGCGGAGTCGCCAGGGTGGACATCTCGCGCAGGCCGGTGACCGCCATCTCCAGGGTCCGTGGGATCGGGGTGGCGGACATGGACAGAACGTCCACGTTGGTGCGCAGCGCCTTGAGGGTCTCCTTGTGCTCCACCCCGAAGCGCTGCTCCTCATCGATGATGACCAGGCCCAGGTCCTTGAACTTCACCTGGCCGGTGATGAGGCGGTGGGTGCCGACGACGACGTCCACCGTCCCCTTCTCCAGGCCCTCAAGGATCTTGGCGGACTCGGCGGCGTCCTGGAAGCGGGACAGGGCCCCCACGGTCACCGGGAAGCCGGCGTAGCGCTCGGTGAAGGTCTCGGCGTGCTGGCTCACCAGGAGCGTGGTAGGCACCAGGACCGCGACCTGCTTGCCGTCCTGGACGGCCTTGAAGGCGGCGCGCACGGCGATCTCGGTCTTGCCGTAGCCGACGTCGCCGCACACGAGCCGGTCCATCGGCTGGGCCTTCTCCATGTCGGCCTTGACCTCGTCGATGGTGGAGAGCTGGTCGGGGGTCTCGGTGTAGGGGAAGGCCTCCTCCAGCTCGGTCTGCCAGGGGGTGTCGGGGCTGAAGGCGTGGCCGGTGGTGGCGGCGCGGGCGGCGTAGAGGCGCACGAGCTCGCCGGCGATCTCGCGCACGGCCTTGCGGGCCTTGGACTTGGTCTTGGCCCAGTCGGCGCCGCCCATCTTGCTCAGGGCGGGGCTGTCGCCGCCGACGTACTTGGTGACCTGGTCCAGGGCGTCGGTGGGCACCAGGAGGCGGTCTCCGGGCTGGCCGCGCTTGGAGGGGGCGTACTCGATGACGAGGTACTCGCGGGTGGCCGAGGAGCGGGGCCCGCCCACGGTGCGCCGACTCAGCTCGATGAAGCGCCCCACCCCGTGCTGGGCGTGGACCACGAGGTCCCCGGCGTGCAGGGACAGGGGGTCCACGGAGCGGCGGGCGCGGCGGGTCGGCAGGCTACGGCGCTCGCGGGGGCCTGCCGAGGCCCGCCCGGTGAGGTCGGACTCGGCGATGAGTGCCAGGCGCAGGCCCTCGGCGAGGAAGCCGTGGCCGGCGCTGGCCTGGGTGACGCGCACGACGCCGTCGCCGGGGCCCGCCGTCGGGGCGCCGGCCGATCCATCGTCGTCGGTCTCGTCGACCGTGTCCTCGGCAGGGGTGGCCGGGTCGGGGGCCCAGTCACTGTCGCGGCCGAGCTCGCCGACCTCCGAGAGCTGGTCGACGATGCGGGCGGGGACGTCGCCGTCGCCCAGGAGCTGGGCCATGCGCCGGCCGGGTCCGGGCCCGTCGGTGGCCACGACGACGGTCCAGCCCTGGCGGGCCATCCGTCCCAGGTCGGCCACGGCCCGCTCGAGCTCGCCGCGGTAGGTGTGGGGGTCGCTGAGGTCCAGGCGGGTGGTCTCGGGGCCGGCCGCCAGGGCGGTGAAGGACCACCAGCCTCGGTTGGAGGACAGGGCCAGGGCCCGGGCCTCGGCCAGGTGGGCGAAGGCGGCGGCGGACAGGTCGACGGGGACTGTGCCGCCGGAGGCCGCCGAGGTCCAGGCGGCGGCGAGGAACTCGGTGGTGGTGGCGGTCAGGTCCTCGGCGCGCTTGCGCACCCGCTCGGGCTCCAGCAGCACCGTGAGCCGGTCACCGACGAGGTCCAGCAGCGGGACCATCTTCTCAACCAGCACCGGGGCGAGGGACTCCATGCCCTCCACGGCGATGCCCTGACTGATCTTCTCCAGCATGTCGGCGGCGCCGGGGACGGCGTCGGCCAGGGCGGCGGCGCGCTCGCGCACCGCGTCGGTGAGGACCAGCTCGCGGCAGGCGGTGGCAGTGACAGCGCCCAGCGTCTCGATGGTGCGCTGGTCGGCGACGGCGAAGGAGGAGACCTCGTCGATCTCGTCGCCGAAGAAGTCCACGCGCACCGGCCGGGGCTCGGAGGGCGGGAAGACGTCGAGGATGCCGCCGCGCACGGCGTACTCGCCGCGGGACTCAACCATGTCGACGCGCGTGTAGGCGGCGGCCTCCAGGCGGCGGGCCGTCTCCTCCAGGCCGACGGTCAGGCCGGGGGCCAGCTGGACGGGCTCGAGCTCGCCGAGCCCGGCGATGACGGGGGCCAGCAGGGCGCGCACGGGGACGATGAGGACGCGGATCGCCCCGCCCTCCTCGGGGTGGGCCAGGCGGCGCAGGACGGACAGACGCTGGGCGACGGTGTCGGCGCGCGGCGAGAGGCGCTCGTGGGGCAGGGTCTCCCAGGCGGGCATGACGGCGACGTCCTCCGCCGGCAGGTAGCTGCGCAGGGCCAGGGCCGTCTCCTCGGCCTCGCGGCCGGTGGCGGTGACGACCAGCAGGGGCGTGCCGGAGGCCTCGGCGGAGCCGGCCGCCGGCACGTCGCCGCCGGCGACCCGTTGGACACCCTCCTCGCCCAGGGCCATGGCGGCCAGGACAGCGGGTCGGGCGCCCGGCGCCACCACGAGGCTGCGGTCAGTGCGCGAGCGGGAGGAGGCGGCGCGAACGGTGCGGGCGATGTCGGCGTCGGCGAGCAGCGGAGGCAGGAGCGCAGTCAGGAGCACGGCCGCGAGTCTAGTGACTCCCCGCCCCGGAACCACCGGCGGGCCGGACCGGCCGGCCGGTGAAGGCCCGGCGGACCCAGTCCCCGCTGCGGACCTGGTTCCAGGGGTTGGCGTGCCCGGCGACGACGCCGACGCCCCCGCCCGTGGTCTTGTTGCGGCTCTCCAGCAGGACGGAGACCTGCGCCGAGGCGGCCATGCCGGCGATGAGCCACACGACGGTGCCGATCTGGGTGATGAAGGCGACCGTGCCGTAGGCCGGGATGAGGCTGAGCAGCGCGATCTGTGCGGGGTTGGAGCGCTGGACGACGGCCCTGGCGGCGTAGACCAGCAGCCCCACCATGACGAGCACCACGGGGATCCATCCGAAGCGCAACGCGGTCAGGAGCAGGTGGTTGTCGATGGAGCTGTAGCCGCCCCAGGCCACCGAGTCCCCTACCTTCTGATAAGAAGAGGACAGTCCCAGCGGCTTGAGCTGACGCACCAGGACGAGGATGTCGCCGCGGTAGCCGGCGGAGTCCTCCTGCTCGCGGCCGGCCGAGTCGAAGACGCCCAGGACGTAGGGCAGCAGCACGCTGCCCACACCGACCAGCACCATGAGGAAGCTCATCCTCCACAGGGCGGGGATGTTGATGTGCACCTGCATGAGGCTGAGGATGACGGCGATGATGGCGCAGGCGATCGCCGAGCGGGAGAAGGTCGGGATGGTCGCCCCCAGGACGAGGGCGCCGGCCGCGATCCGGTAGCCGGGCCTCCACCGCGCGGCCAGGATGAGCGGGATCCCGGCCGCCAGGCACACCCCCAGGGCGATGGGGTGGCCGAAGGCCCCCTCGACGCGGGTGAAGCTGCCCCGGGCCAGGGGCGGGGCCCACTCCTCGTAGAGGTTGTTCTCAATGGCGATGTAGCTGAAGGGGTTGATGGTGGTGACAGCCTCGAACAGCGCCAGCACGGCCACCACGATCCACACGATGGCCAGGACCTCCGCCACTCGCCGCAGCCCGAGCCGCTCCACGAGCAGCCGTCCGGCGAGGTAGGCGGGCAGGGCGCCGAAGACGACGTCGGACAGGACGTAGTTGAGCGGCGAGCCCGCGGCGACGGACAGGCCCACCAGGCACCAGGCGGTGGCGACCATGAAGTCACCGCTGGTCAGCCGCCACGAGAAACCGGGCAGGAGGGCAACGATCACCAGGAAGCAGGCCAGGGTGGCCGGAGGCACATTGGGCTCGAAGGGGATCATCACCCACACCGGCACGAAACCGATGGCACCCATGACCAGTGCGGCCCCGGCGATGGGGCGGCGGTGGATGCGGTCAGCCACAAAGATGAGGACCGCCAGGGCGACGCCCACCATGGGGAGGACGATGAACAGGGTCCTGGCGAAGGACATCGTTCCTCCCTTGTTGTGTCATGACCGCGGTGATGTCACGGCGGTCGAGTCGGTGGTCGGTCGGTGGTTTGTCGGCGTCCGGCCAGCGGGGCGGCAAGCCGCCACCGGACCGCTGTGAGAAATGCCCGGGAAGATGCTGGGAGGGCCTCGGCGGCCCTGACCAAGGTCAGGACCGACCGGAAGAAATCCGTCGACGTCGTCCCGATTGGGCCGACCCCGCCGCCTTCTTCACTGTTGGGACGGGGGTCCTCAGGACCCTCACCCATCACACGATTCCAGTGAAAGACTCACCACATCGCCCGCTCCCCCACGTCTGAGGATTCCAGGCGTGGCCGGGGGCGCAGCGAAGGCTACTACAGTCACCGAGACCTGAGCGTGATCTTACAGTTAGGGTTGGGCCGTAGCCTTTCAGCATCCGCCGGGCCACACGGCCCACGGTGCCCGACGGGCCGCCGGTATCGACCAGATCCAGATCTTCCCCAGACCAGATGAGGAGCAGCGTGCAGCCGTCGCAGATCCTTCACGCCATCCGCAGGAACCTAGTCGCCTGCCTCGTCATCCTGCTCGTATGCATCCTGGCCGGGCTGGGAGTGGCCCTGTCGACGACGCCGGTGGCCATGGCCACCACGACTCTGGGCATCCAGCCCAAGTCCAAGGAGACCCCCTCCTTCTCCACCCAGGCCAAGGACCTCATGCCGACCCTCGTGGAGCTCTCCACGAGCCCGAAGGTCCTCGAGCCGGCGGCAGCCAACCTGAACATGGAGACCACCGACCTGTCGGACGCGCTGACGGTCACCAACCCGCCCGAGACCCTGGTCCTGTCCATCACCGCCAAGGCCGGCAGCAAGCAGAAGGCCGTCGACATGGCCCAGGCGACGGCCGACTCGCTCAACAAGGAGCTCACCTCCGGCGAGCTGCTGGGCAAGCAGGCCCTGGGCATGACGACGAGCACCACCTCGCCCGCCACGACGGCCAATACCACCATGGAGCGCCCCGGCGCCCGGGCCGCGGCGATCTCCGGACTGCTGCTGGGGCTTCTGGCCTCCGTCTCCTACGCGATGTTCCGTCACCGGCGCGACAGCGGCCACGGCGCCGACAGGGGCGCAGAGATCCGCCCCGGGCGCACCGCGGCCACGCTGAGCGCTCTGAGGCAGAAGACCTCGGACCTGCTGCGACCGAGCCAGCCGCCCGCGCAGCCTCAGGTGCAGGCGCAGCCGCCCTACCAGTATCAGCAGCTCCCGGCCCAGTCTCCGGTCCCGGCCTCCCCCGAGGCCTCCGTCATCCCGGCCCCCGGCGCCATGGCCCCGCAGGCAGCCCCCGCCTCGATGCCGTCCTCCGCTTCCGCGCCCATGCTGCCGGGCTCGACGTCGGCCCCAGTACCGGCCTCTCAGCCGACGGCCTCATCAGCACCGGCCCCGACCTTCCCGGCCCCGCAGTCGCCCCAGTCGCCCCAGCAGACGACCGCGATGCCCGCGATCTCCGACTCCGCGACCCCGGCCGCCCAGCCGGTGCCCTCCGCCCAGGAGCCGGCCCACGCCCCGGCACCGATGCCGTCGCCAGCCTCCCCGGTGCCGACGTACTCCCCCGCCTCGCAGAGCCCCGTCTCCATGAGCGCGGCGCCGCTGTCGTCACCCTCGGCGGCCTCCGTCTCCGCTCAGTCCTCAGCACAGCCCTCCGTCCAGCCCTCCACCCCGGACCCGGCGCACAGCTTCACCTCCGGTATCACCTCTGCCATGCAGCGCCAGCAGGCCGACCTGTCGGCGCCAAGCGCCTCGGCCGAGACCATCTCGGCCGGGACCGTCTCGTCCCAGTCGGCCTCCGAGGCCAGCGCCCCTTACAGGCACGCACCGTTGCCCCCTCCGCTGCCCACCCCCGCCGACCTGACGGTGCCGGCCTCCCCGTCGATCGCGGTACAGCCCTACACGGCCGCCCCGACTTCCGGGAGCCACCGTTTCCCGGGCGCACCCGACGGACCCACCCGGCGCAGCACCGCCCTGCCCACCGGGCAGACCGTCTCGGCCTCCTCGGGCTCCTCAGCCTCCCCGGCCTCCTCCGCCCCCTCGGCGGGCCCCTCCTACCAGTACCCGCCGGCTCCGACGTCGGCCCCGGCACCGATCACCTCGTCCGCCGGCTCCCCGGCCTCCGCCACGCCGGCCACCGGGCGCCGGCGCGTCTCAGGACCGACGTCGAGCTCCGCGCCGAGCACGCCCGTCCGACGGCGCATCACCTTGCCCTCAGCGGACCGCTCGGTGACATCGGCCGACTGGCAGGATGCCTCCGCCCTGCCGACGACGACGGGCCGACGCCGGGCCCAGCCGACCTCCTCGGCCCCTGAGCCCCCGGCTGCCGCTGAGGCCTCACGCGTCGCGGCGCGCACGCAGGACTCGGCCTCCGAGACCGACTCCCCCTCCCCTTCGACGTCGATGCGTCAGCAGGCGCCCTCGCGCCGGCAGACCCTGGCTCGACGCCGGCGGATGTCCAAGCCGCGGCTGACTCTCGTGACGCCGCTGTCCGAGGAGTCCTCCATCGAGCAGACTCGCCATCTCACGCCGGTGTCGGCGTCAGCGGGTGGACGCCACCGCAGTCCTGATCGGCCGGACGCCCCGCCCCCGCCTCCGCCGCCGTCGATCCAGCCCGGCCAGCAGATGGCCTCGGCGTCGTCGGCCTCCTCGGCCCGGCACACAGCCTCCGCCTCGGCTGCCTCTGCGGCCTCGGCCGGTCGCCGCAGGCAACCGACGCGCCGCTCCTGGTGAGTCGGCTGCGGCACCAGCGTCAGGGCGAGTCCGATGCTCAGAGCATCGGACCCGCCCTTCATGTCTGCACCGGACCAGGCGTTCCAAGCCAGGACCCGCCTGGCCCGAGCGCTCAGTTGTCGTCCTCCTCATCGGTGGCCTGGTCCTCGTCGGCGGCCTGCTGGTTGCCGCCCTGGTCCGCGTTCTTGGCGGGGTCCTTCGCCTCAGCGGCGGGCTTGGCCTTCTTGCCCTTCTCCTTGTTGTTCTGCGCCGTCTTGGGAACCGTGAGGCTCGGGATCTGGGCGGTGATGGTGTTGCCGCTGGGGTCGGAGACCACCAGGCGGTAGGTGTGATCGCCGGGCGAGCAGGTGGTGTCCTCCAGACTGTGGCTCTTGAGGGCCCAGCGGGTGTCGCTGATCTTCTCGGTGGCCACCGGCGTAGTCTCGTCATCCCGGTAGAGGCTGTAGGTCAGGGTCGGGTCGTCGCGGTCCCAGGTGGCGTTGAACCCCACCCTCACTGAGCCCGAGGTCGTCACCTCTGCCTTGGCGGCCAGGGTCTCGGCCTTGCCCTCGGGGGGCAGCGTGGGCTGGCCCGCGCGCCTGGGGTAGCGCACGATCCCCTGCTGGACCTTGCCGTCGGCCTCGATGAACTCACCCACCATAAGGATGTAGGAGTCGGTGACGTCGACCTTGAAGGCGGCCTGGGAGGTCTTCGTGAACTTCCCCGCCTCCAGGTCCGGGTACCAGCCGATGATCGTGGGGCTCTTAAGACCCGAGGTCGACCAGTCCTGGTACCCGTCGACCACCCCCTGGTGGCGGATGGTGATATCGGGGCTGTTAGTGAAGGCCATGGCCCGCACGTACAGGGGGTGCTGACCGTCCTTGCGCACCTCGGGCATGTTGGGGAACCCGTAGATGGTCTCGCAGGAGTGGGCGTGCCCCACCGTGTAGACGGTGTCCTTGGTGGGGGCGATCCCGTAAGTGTCACCGTGGCAGGGCTCGAGCCAGACGAGGTTGCCGTTCCAGTCGGCCTTGAAGCTCCCTTCGAGGTTGGCCTCGTCGAGGCGTCCGACAGCGGAGTAGGCAGTGCCGTAGAAACCGTCCTCGTCGACGGCGATGTCGAAGATGGCGGCCTTCTCACCGGCCGTGCGCACGGTGTCGTTGACCGGCATGGGCAGCACCTCACCGGTGGAGGCGCTCAGAAGCGCCATCCCGTATCCGGGCTTGCTTGAGCCGTTGACCGTGGAGAAGGAGCCACCGATGACGACCTTGGAATGGTCCGGGGAGACCTCGATCGCGTAGACCTGGGCGTTGGGGCCCTCGGCGGAGGCGGTCCAGTCCAGGAGCTCACCGGTGGAGGCCTTGAGGGCGGCCAGACGGGTCCGCTGCTGGTTGTTCACCTTGGTGAAGTAGCCCCCGACGTAGAGGGTGTCGCCGGCCACCGCGATGTCCTTGACGGTGGTGCTGAACACGGGCTGGAAGGAGGAGATGAGGGTGCCGTGCCCGTGGGAGATGTCGAAGGCGGCCAGACGGCTGTGCCACTCGTTGTTGACCTTGTCGAACTCCCCGGCGACGTAGAGGGTCTTGCCGTCCTCGGAGAGGGCCAGGCTTCGTCCCGCGCCGTTGAGGGTGGGGGCGAAGTCCTCGATGAGCTTCCCGGTGTTGAGGTCGTAGGCCAGGATGTTGGAGCGCGGGACCTCTTGCTGTCCGGCACGGGCCCCGGCCGGACGGGCGTTGTTGAAGTTGCCGACGACGTAGACCACGTCGCCGACGACGAGCTGCCCCCAGGCGACGCCGTCGATCTGCACCGTGGGCAGGGGCGCGGCCGTGTAGGCGGGCTCCCGGGAGGACTGGCCGGAGGGGTCAGTACCAGCGGCAGCGGCGGCCTCGTTGTCACCGACGTCGCCGGAGCCGTCGCCCGGGTCGTCTCCGTCGGCATCGGCCTCGGTCTCCTGAGCCGAGGCCACCGGGGCGGCGGGGGTCAGGACAACCATCGAGGCGAGCAGGAGCGGCAGGAGGGAGACGATGATGGCAAGACGGGGGATGGTGGAGAGACGACGCACAGGAACCTCCGGTACATATGGCGAGCAACGCGCAAGCGGATCACAGATCATCGCTGGTACCGGGTCGGATGAGGCCCACATGAGTCGCCGGTTGAATGTCTGCGATAACGATTAATTTAACTGGTAGCGCCTGTTGGTTCGGGGAGCGCCTCCGACCAAGCGGAACACGAAGAGGCAACGAAAGGAACACAGTTCGATGACGGCGCCACGCTACGTGACCGTAAGGTCGGTTTGCAACGAAATCGTTATCTGAAGGTTACTGCACGCCCCGAGCGCGACTCGCCGTCATGGGGAGCCCGCCCCATGACAGACGCCCTCGTCGGGCCCGGTGAGGGCCCGACGAGGGCGGGAGTGCACAGGCCTCAGCCGGTGCGCGACGGCTCATGGGGGTCCTGCGAGGAGCGGACCCGACTGTCTCAGTCGCCGGCGACGCCGACGGTGTCGAAGAGCTCCGCCACTGAGCCGTCGTCGAAAACGGCCTTGATGGCGCGCGCCAGCAGCGGCGCGATCGGCAGGACCGTCAGCTGCTCGAAGCGCTTGCCGGCGGGGATCGGCAGGGTGTCGGTGACGATGACCTCGCGGGCCCCGCAGGTGGAGAGCCGGTCCACAGCCGGCCCGGAGAGCACCCCGTGGGTCGCGGCGACGATGACGTCCTTGGCCCCGGAGTCCAGGAGCACCTGGACGGCCTTGGCGATGGTGCCGCCGGTGTCGATCATGTCATCGACCAGGACGCAGGAGCGTCCCTCGACGTCGCCGACGACGCGGTTGGCCACCGACTCGTTAGGGCGGGTAACGTCGCGGGTCTTGTGGACGAAGGCCAGCGGGGTGCCGCCGAGCTGGTTGGCCCAGCGCTCGGCCACCCGGATGCGGCCGGCGTCGGGGGAGACGACAGCGGCGTTGGCCGGGTCGACGCGGGTGCGCACGTAGTCCACGAGCACCGGCTGGGCCCACAGGTGGTCCCAGGGGCCGTCGAAGAAGCCCTGCTCCTGGGAGGTGTGCAGGTCCACGCTCATGAGGCGGTCGGCGCCGGCGGTCTTGTAGAGGTCGGCCACGAGGCGGGCACTGATGGGTTCGCGCCCCAGGTGCTTCTTGTCCTGACGGGCGTAGGGGAAGAAGGGGGCGACCACGGTGATGCGCTTGGCGGAGGCGCGCTTGAGGGCGTCAACCATGATGAGCTGCTCCATGAGCCAGTCGTTGACGCGGTCGCCGTGGGACTGGACGACGAACACATCGCAGCCGCGCACCGACTCGTTGAAGCGGACGTAGGTCTCCCCGTTGGCGAAGTCGTAGGCCGTGGAGGACAGCACCTCAGTGCCGAGCTCGCTGGCCACGTCCCGGGCGAGCTCGGGATGGGCGCGTCCGGAGACGACGACCAGCCGTTTCTCACCCTTGGTAATGATGCCCGTCATGACGTGGTTCCCTTCTCACGGCCGGTGCGGCCCTCGATGTGACTGTTGGAGACGGAGGTGAAGGTCAGTGATCGCTTCGGCCGGCAGAGCCACGACGGCCTCACCGGTCGGGGCCGAAGCTGCGGTGCGCTCATGCGTCAGGCCTGGGCGGCGTCGGCGTCGAGCTGGCTGAAGGGGGCCACGACGCAGCCGGCCGGGATGACGGCGTCGGTGAGGATCGCGTAGGCGCCCACGCGGGCACCCTGGCCGATCCGGGTGGTTCCGCGCACGAGGACGCCCTGCTCGAGGGTGACGTCCTGGGCGAGCTCGGCGGTGACGTCCACCCAGGTGGAGGCCGGGTCGACGACGCCGACGCCCTGGGCCATCCAGCCGGCCAGGACGCGGCGGTTGAGCTCGGCGCCGAGCTCGGCGAGCTGGGCGCGGTCGTTGCAGCCCTCGACGAGCCAGTGGTCGGTGGCGACCAGCGCGCTGGTGGACCGGCCGGTCTGGTGGGCATGGGCGACGACGTCGGTGAGGTAGACCTCGCCCTGGTCGTTGTCCGTGCCCAGGGTCGCCAGAGCGGTGCGCAGGTGGGCGGCGTCGAAGACGTAGACGCCGGCGTTGATCTCGCGGATAGCGCGCTGGGCCTCACTGGCGTCGCGCTGCTCGACGACGGCCGAGACGGTGCCGTCGGCCTCGCGCACGACCCGCCCGTAGCCGGTGGGGTCCTCGAGCTCGGTGGTCAGCAGGGTGACGGCATCCCCGCGCTCATGATGCTGAGCCAGGAGTTCCTTCAGGGTGGCGGTGTCCAGCAGCGGGACGTCCCCGCTGGTGACGACGACGGGCCCGGTGAGGTCCTCGGGCAGGGCGGCCAACCCGCAGGCGACGGCCCGCCCGGTACCGGGCACCTCGTCCTGGTCGGCCGGAACGGCATCGGGGGCGACCTCGGCGAGGTGGGCGATGACGGCGTCGCGCTCGTGGCGCACAACGACGACGAGGTGCTGGGGCTCCAGCCCCCTGGCCGCGGTGACGGCGTGGTCCACCAGGCTGCGACCGCCGATCCGGTGCAGGACCTTGGGGGTGACCGATCGCATACGAGTTCCCTTGCCTGCGGCCATGACGATGACGGCGGCGGGTGCGGTTGACGTCACGTGTCCTCTTCTCACAGGTTCGCGCCCGGGCTCCCGACGTCTCCGGCCGCGACCGGGCGGAGGCCGGGGACGGACTCCAACGGTTTCTGAAATCAGGTACGGATGGACGGTTGGCGCGTATCCCACCGGCGACCGGGTGACCGCCGTCGGGCGTGAGAGCGAGGGAACCCCAACGCCGCTCATGCTACGCCGCTCCGCCCCCAGGATTCGAACCCGGGCCTCAAGGCTCCAAAGGCCTGCGTGCTGCCGCTACACCAGGGCGGAAGGACACATCCCGACCCGGGCCCGACGGCGAGGGGCGAGACGCCGGGACAGTCTCTCATGTCCCGGTCGCGCTCGGCACCTTCGCGGCGGCTCAGCGCGCCCCGGTCGCGCCCGGTTGCGCCCTGGTCGCCTCCAGGACCGGACCTGGTACCGAGCCTCCCACCTGCGCGGGGCGTATGCCACACTCCTTGGGCTTCGCGGTCGGCTGGGAGGACAGGGCAGGATGGGGGCATGTCCAGTTCCCCCTCCGCTCCCCCTCCCTCCTCCGGCAAGCCGGCAGCGGTGCGACTCATCGAGCTCGACGGGCTGCGCGGGCTGGCCGCCGTCGTCGTGCTCATCCACCACGCCCTGGAGACCGTCCCCGCGCTGGCGGAGGTCGGGGCGCGGCCCGGCACCGTCCCCACCGGCACCTTCAACCGGATCCTCACCCAGAGTCCCCTCCACCTGCTGTGGGCGGGCCATGAGGCCGTCCTCATCTTCTTCGTCCTGTCCGGTGTGGCCCTGACCTACCCGGTGGCCCGCCGCCACGCCCAGGGGCGGCGCTTCGACTGGGTCGACTACGCCCCGAGGCGCTTCGTGCGCCTGTGGCTGCCGGCGGCGGCCTCCACCACCTTCGCGGTCATCGCGATGCTGCTCGTGCCGCGCTCGGAGGATCCGGCGCTGGGGCACTGGATGACCGTCACCCACCCCGTGGGGCTCGGGGCGCGCCAGATGCTCATGGAGTACCTGCTCATCCCCAAGCACGCCTACCGCAACACCGTCCTGTGGTCGTTGCACGCCGAGGCGATCTTCTCCTTCGTGCTGCCCCTGATGATCCTCGGGGTGGCCCTGTGCGCCCGCTGGCGGATCTCCTGGCTGCCGGTGGTGGCGGCCCTGGCGGTGCCCGTCATCACCGCCAGCCCCGGCTCGGGCAGCTACCTGCCGGTCTTCACCGTCGGCGCGGTCATGGGCTGGGCCTGGGGGCACAACCCCGCCCCGGTGCCGCAGCGCCCCCAGCCCTGGGCGACGGCGCAGGCCCTGGTGTGCCTGCTGCTCATCACCCTGGCCTGGTGGCCGGGGATGGAGAGCCACACGGCCCAGCGCCTGGCCAACGCGGTCACCCTGGCGGCGGCCGCCTACCTGGTCCACCTCGTGGTGCGGGCCGGGGCGCTGCGCGGCCTGCTGCGCTCGCGCACCGTGCAGTACCTGGGGCTCATGTCCTTCTCCCTGTACCTGGTGCACGAGCCGGTCGTGGTCTCGCTGCGGCTACTGACGCACTCGATCTCGCCGTGGTGGGTGCTCATCCTGGCGCCGTTGGCCTCGGCGCCGCTGACCTGGTTGTTCCAGCGCTACATCGAGGCCCCCAGCCACCGGCTGGCCCGCCGCACCGGGGCCCTGGCCTCGGCGCGCTTCGCCCAGTGGTCCGAGCGCCGTCGCCCCACCCGGCCGGCGGACCACAGCGAGAGGGGCTAGGGCCATGGCGGCCAAGCGCACCCGTATGAGCGCCAGCGAGCGGCGCGAGCAGCTCATCGCCGTGGCCCGCGGGCTGTTCGCCGAGCGCGGCTTCGACGCCACGAGTGTGGAGGAGGTGGCGGCCCGCGCCCAGGTGTCCAAACCGGTGGTCTACGAGCACTTCGGCGGCAAGGAGGGCCTGTACGCCGTCGTCGTCGACCGGGAGATCACCACGATCTCGACCGCAATCTCCTCGGCGATCGCGGACCCGGCCGCGGACGCCGCAGCGGCGCCGGAGGCCGGGCGTCACGAAACAGGAGGATCTGACGCCTCCGGCTCGGCCTCACGGGTCGCCGAGCGGGCCGCCCTGGCCCTGCTGACCTATATCGAGGACTCCCCCGACGGTTTCCGCATCCTCTCGGCCGGCTCGGACCGCGCCGCCGGCACCTACTCCACGCTGCTGGCCGACGTCGCTATCGAGGTCTCCGGGATCCTCGCCTCGCAGTTCGCCGCCCACGACCTCGACCCGCGCACGGCCCCGTTGTACGCCCAGATGCTGGTGGGTATCGTGGCCATGCCGGCTCAGTGGTGGTTGGAGAACCGCTCGATGAGCAAGGAGGAGGTGGCTGCCCACATGGTCAACCTCGCGTGGAACGGCCTGCGCGGCCTGAAGGCCGAGCCCACCCTCCACTCCGGCCCCGCAGACAACTCACACGGCTCCGAGGACGCCTTGGGGCAGGGAACCGACTCGCGCACCGAGGGCTCCGTCCACCGCCACAGCGCCTCCAGCACCACCGAGTCCTCCAACGCGCCCTGAGCGCTGCCGAGGAGTCACTCGCCCCCGCATCGTCGTTGGTCCCACCGCGCCTGGCGGCGGCTCGTCGCATTGGTCACTACCCGATCGGTCGATTGTCCTGCGAGTGCCAGCAATCCTCAAACCCCGACGACCCAACGAGTTCTGAGAAGTGCCCGGGAAGGAGGTGAGTCACTTCCCGTGCCCGGCTCTCGCCCCAAACGGCGCGCTATTCTGTTGCTCCCGCAATCACCGAAACGGAACCCATGGACCCGGAAACCCTCATCATCGCGCTGCGCAAGAACGCAGTCCTGGTGGTCATGCACGTTGTGCTGGGCACCATCATCGGCACTGTCTTCGGCCTGTTGACGCCGGCGCAGTACACCTCCACCGCCAATGCGAATCTGGGTGTGGAGAACAGTGAGGCCAACCTCCCCAACACCTTCAACTACCTGACCTCCATCATGCCGACGCTGGTGGAGATCGGGACCTCGGAGAGCACCTTCGCGGAGGTCTCCAAGGACACGGGGATCAGTCAGGACGAGCTGCGCAAGTCCGTCTCGGTGACCAGCAAGACCGGCACCACCCTGGTGGAGATCCGAGCCACCAGCACGGATCCCGAGCGTGCCCACAGGATCGCCGAGGCCGAGTTGACCGCCCTGGACTCGGTGGCCCGCGACCTGTCCAGCTCGGGGCAGGCGGGAAACACCACCGCGACCCTCAAGGTGGTCGACTCCCCCACGACCCCCTCCGCCCCCTCGAGCCTGTCGGCCATGTCGACCGCGCTGATCGGGACCGCCATCGGGCTGGCCGCCGGCGCCATCGTGGCGATCCTGCTGTACTTCCTGAGTCAGAAGAACCCGCAGGACAAGGTCGAGGACCCGCTGCTCATCATCGGGCGTCGTCGCTCTCGGGAAGACGCCTGACCGGCCGTGGCCCAGACATGGTCGCAGGGCACCTCCCACCAGGACTCACGGACGCCGTCGGACGCCGATCCTGAATCGAGCCGCGAACCGGGGACGACATGGCGGCGGCTGGAGATGGCGATCGCCGTCGTCCTGCTGGTCTGCGTGGGTGTGCGCCGCGAGTTGGCGGCAGCCCTGAGCGTCGGGGACTGTGTCGCACTCGCCTCGGTCCCCATCACCTGGACGGCCGTGCGCAAGGCGCGCCGCTTCTCGCTGCTGCTCGTGCTGTCCATCCTGGCGTCGGGCACGGCCTACATCATGTCCCTGCTGGCCGAGAGCAGCTTCGTCGTCGAGGCCTGGGCCCGCCGGGTCACCACCTTGAGCCTGCTGGCGGTGCCCTGTGCGGTGGCCGTCTTCGTGTGGGGGGCCCGCCGGCTGGGCGCGAGGCGCGCGGCCCTGGCGGTCGGCTTCGGCATGTTCCTGGACGCGCTGCCCCTGCTGCAGACCAGTTCCAACCCGTGGAAGTTCGGGATCGGTGCGGCGGTGACGATCATGGTCCTCAGCCTCGTGGCCGACCGGCGCCGGCTCGTGCAGATCGCGGCCCTGCTGGTGCTCAGCGGCGTCTTCCTCGTCTCCGACTCGCGCTCCACCCTGGCCTTCCTGGCCATCATCCTGGGCACGGTCATCTGGCAGGCCCTGGCGTCCTGGGCCCGATGGCACGTGCCCACTCCCCGGCGCCTGGCGATCTCCCAGATCCTCGTTCTGGCGGTCGTGGGGATCGTGGCGATGGTCGGGGTAGTCATGGCCTCGGAGTCCGGGACCCTGGGCGAGGACGCCCAGAACCGGACCATCGCCCAGTCCTCGAGCTCGGCGGGGCTGCTCCTGTCCGCCCGCCCCGAGCTGGGGGCCTCCTGGGCCTTGTTCCAGAACCGGCCCTGGGGGTACGGCGCCGGCGTCAAGCCCCGTTTCGAGGACCTGTGGGTGGCCAAGCAAGGGATGGCCGCCCTGGGCTACGACCCGGAGAACGGTTACGTCGAGAACTTCATGTTCGGCGGCCGCATCGAGCTGCACTCAGGTCTCATGGACATGTGGGCGGCGGCCTCGATCCCGGGCGGCCTGCTGCTGCTGCTCATCGCGGGAATGGCGCTGGCGGCGATGATGCGCGACCTGGGACGCCTCAAGGCCACGCCCTGGCTGTTCTTCGCGGCTCTGACCGTGGTGCAGAACGTCTTCGTGGGGCCCTGGACGGTGCTGCCCGCCTACCTGCCGATCGTGCTGGGGGCCGCCGTCCTGCAACCTCCCCTGCGCGAGGCCGCCCAGCTGGGCATCGACGACGAGCCGGCCGCCCCACCGCGGGATGAGCCCACCGACTCCGCTGTGGCGCCCGCCCAGCAGGCGTGATCCCAGCGCACTCCACGAGGGTGGGGACCCACTGGCCAAGGGTTGTGCATACTGCACGACCCCCCCGACCCCCATGGAGTACACCCGCCCCTCGTCCAGTAGCCCCCGACCTTCGTGCAGTGATGAGCAGGACGTCGGGGACACCCGTTACCTTGTTGGTGGTCCCGGGTGGTCCGGGGCTGGGCCAGCTGCTGTGGGCATGATGTCTTGCCTCTATCTTCTAATGATCCGGGGGGCGAAAGTCACCGGCGGCAGCCTTGCGACAAGTCGGGTGGTTGGATGACATAATCGTTCATCGTAGGGCGCCCGAGGATCCACACCTACAGCGAGTGCAGATCGAGGCTCTACTTACATGCAACCTGTCGTGCAGTTACTGCTACTCAACCTCAGGGCCGGGCCGTAAAGAGCGACTGAGTCACGGGAAATTATGGACGTCATCAACCAAGCAGATGCCATAGCAGTACAGCAGATCGATTTTACTGGCGGGGAGTATTTGATGACCCCGAGGTGGCGTGATCAGGTGGCGTATGCGCGGGAACTTGGAATGATCGCGACTGTGCACACCAACGGCACCCTACTCACACCTGCTTCAGACCAAACTCTTCATGATCGCTCGATGGTATACGTGCAGGTGTCGGCGGATTCATGCCGACTCGACGGTCCAGAGAACGCCGGACTTACCGAATTCTATCGCTGTATGAATGGACGAGCAGTACCGGACGTTTGGATGCACAAGGAAAGAGCCTCATGAGAGCACGGACCTTAGTGCGTGGGCCGATTATGCGGCTCGCCGCAGTGTCTCTGGGGTCGAACATCGTCGATGGGATCAGGGTCGCTGCCTTCGCTGTGCTAACCACCACATATGCCGACTCAGCTCTGGAGGTCGCACTAGTTGCTACCGTAGCAACGTTGCCCAAGGTGTTCCTCTCCATACCGATCGGCGTCATGCTTGATCGATGGAGCAAGTTGCGCACCCTGTACCTGGTTAACCTAGCCCGTGCGCTCATTTTATTGGGGCTCGCAGTGACGCTCTACCTAGGCGCCGGTTCTATCCTTCTGCTCTGTGCGTTCGCCTTACTCTTCGGCACGTTAGAAGAATTCTATGACGCAGCATCAGTACTGGTTGTCCCAGATTTAACAGAACCTAACGAGTACCTGAAGTCGAATGCCACCATCCGGTGGATGCAAGAGCTTGGCAACGGAGCTATCGGCCCGTTTGTTGGCGCCGCATTGGTAGGGTGGTCTGCGACAACGCCATTCACTTTGAGTGCAGGAATGTTGCTCATCATTGCGTTCGCACTACGCTCTCTTCAGCGCTCACACTTACTGATACTTGATCAGTCGTCAGCCGAGGGACAACACGACGAGGGTCAACAAGGGAACACTTGGGACGAGCGTACGGCGGAAGTTAATATCCAACCGACGACCACAACTGTTGAAAATCGCATACGCGCCTTCATGAAGGAATTGCGGGATGGCCTTGTTGTGGCTTGGCGAAATCCTTTTGCGCGTAACATTGTGGCGGTTTTTGGACTCTGGAACTTTTTCGGCTGGATGCCGGAGTCTATTCTCGTCGTTTACGTTATGGAGGCGCTGGAAGGTGGCGGCGACACCTACGGCCTTCTGCTTGCCATCACTTCCGTCGGCGCATTGCTCGGCGGACTTGCACTGCTAGTGACCCCTGACACAGTGAGTGTTCGTTGGGTGACCACCTTTGCTCTCGGAGTCTACGCACTGACTCTTGCTGTTCCGGGAATCTGGCCCAGTTTCTGGGTCGCTGCGGTGGCGTTCTTCATTCAGGGCCTCCCGCTGGTGCTGTTGAGCGGCGCACTGGCGGCTCAGATACAGTTGACGATCGATCGACATTTCCTTGGCAGGGTCTATGCGGTGATCGGTACGGTTGGCAGCCTCGGCATGACGGTGGGCCTGGCCCTGGGGGGTGTGGTTGCCGATCTTACTTCAACGCCTTTCGTTTTTGTGCTCAGCGGAGTTGGTATCGGCTTTGTCGCATTGATATCTGCCTTGACCTTTTCCTCGACCACTGCAAGCATTAAAGATGATTAAGAACACCGAGGCCCGGCTTGTTGACCAGACTGGAGCCATATACCGCCTGACGCCCACCGTGCACATGGTTTCGTCGGATGAGATCGTGCTATCTACCGGGACCAGGTTCCGTTGTGTACATCGTGGTCCGAACGGGCAAATCCCGGCCGAGGTTGCCCAGGAGTTGGTGCTCGAAGGATGGCTGGAGCGGATCGTCCGGGAAACGGCGGTCGAGCCTCTGGTGCTGCCCAGCATCGTCACGGGCCACTGGACAGCAACCCTAGTCATGCCTGAGTCCTTAGCTTGCGACCCGCTGATTGAGGCGTGGGCGAGTAAGCTACGAAGGCGCGGCCTGTCGGTGGTGCTGATCTTGCGGGCCGAGGATATGCGCCCGGACAGCGCAGACCCACAGGATTACGGAGGTGTGGCGGACCACCGGGAGCTGGCTCGGCATTGGGAGACACTCAGCTTACCTGGATTGGCACGAGCATACCGGAGGATATGAACGTTGCTCTGTACCAGCCGCCACAGGTAGATCTTGTCGATCCCAGCACGATGGGGGCGCCCCTATGTCCAGCAGCAAGGTCCAACCTGACTCGTGACACTTTGGTGGGGTCTGGGTTTTGAGGTGGGTTTTTCGTTGGTATTCCGTGGTGTTGGGGGCGTGCTGGCACACTAAGGGACCGGTAGGGTCGGGGTGGTGAGCCCGTTTCTGCGTAAGGTCAAGACAGCCTCGGGGGCGACGGCGGTGCAGATCGCGGTCAAGGAAGGGCGCCGGGACAAGGTCATCGAGCACCTGGGATCGGCCCACACTGAGGCCGAGCTGGCTGCTCTGATGGAGATCGGCCGGCACCGTATTGCCCCGGACCAGCTGGCCCTGGACCTGAGTCCCACGCCACCGGCGGTTTCGGGACTCCTCACGGCCTCAGCCCCGGTCGGCACTGACGCGGTGGTGGCCTCCAAGCGCTCGGGCCTGCTGTGGGACGTCTTGCACGGGGTCTACACCCGTCTGGGGCTGAGGGACGCTACTGGGGGTGATCGGGCGTTTGAGCAGATGGTTCTGGCGCGTCTGATCGAGCCGACCTCCAAGGCCCAGGTCCCCCGTGTCCTGGGTGACCTGGGCCTGGAGGCCGTCACCGTGCGGACCTTGTTCCGCTCCCTGGGACGCTGCGGGCAGCGGGGCTACCGCGAGAGCCTGTCTGGGGCTCTGTTCGAGCACGTCACCAACACCTCCGGTCTGGCCCTGTGCCTGTACGACGTGACCACGCTCTACTTCGAGGCCGAGCGTGAGGACGACCTACGCAAGGTCGGCTACTCCAAGGAGAGGAGGGTCGATCCTCAGGTCATCGTGGGCCTGCTGGTCGACCGGGCCGGCTTCCCCCTCCAGGTCGGCTGCTGGGAGGGCAACAAGGCTGAGACCACCACGATCATCCCCATCGTGGAGGCATTCCAGGCCGCCCACGGCATTGAGGAGCTCGTCATCGTCGCTGACGCCGGCATGCTTTCAGCCGCCAACCTCACGGCCCTGGACGACGCCCGGCTGCGGTTCATCGTCGGCGCCCGCCAGGTCCGGGCCCCAGGCGACCTTGAGGCCCACTTCCACTGGAGTGGGGACGCCTCAAGGCCACGCCCTGGCTGTTCTTCGCAGCCCTGACCGTGGTGCAGAACGTCTTCGTGGGGCCCTGGACGGTGCTACCCGCCTACCTTCCGATCGTGCTGGGGGCCGCCGTTCTGCAACCTCCCCTTCGGGAGGCCGCCCAGCTGGGCGCCGACGACGCGCCGGCCACCCCACCGCGGGACGCGCTCTCCAGCTCCGCTGTAGCGCCCGCATCAGAGCCCGCCCCCGACGTCGAGCGCCGCCCAGCCGTCGAAACCTCACTCAGGGACTGACCTCGAGCCCGACCCGCCCCCCTGATCCCCTGGCTGAGACTGAGACTCGGCGGGGCAATGAGCCCTCTCGCTACTTCTGTAGCACATCTACGGCTCAAGCCTCGTTTCCACGGCTCGCCCCTGCGCCACTGACGTTGGTCAGGGTGGTAGCGTGGGGTCGTAGGTAACAGGATGGTTACGTTCTTGTGGCTTTGGGTGTTTGCCCGCTGTTGGTGATGTGAGAAGGTTTTGGTGGGTCTTCGTAGTGCTCGGGGTGCTTTTGGTGTTGTCAGCCCGTTTGTGTGGGGGCGGCCGGCGGGGTCCTTGCAGTTTCCGCCGGAGGCCTGGCAGCGGGTGCTGTGGGCCTGGCAGGGGTGGTTGAGCCGTCACGAGGGGGTGGCTCGGGGACTGTTTCGGCTGTCTCGGATCAGTCAGCGCATCACGATCGTGTTGCTGGTGGTGGCTGTGCTGGTGGTGCCGCGCCTGGCTGCTGCGATGGTGCCGACGCTCTGGATGCTGGCCTGTCTGGGGGTGATGGTGCTGCTGTCACGCACTCGCACCATCTCGTGGCGGGCGGTGAGTGTCATGTTCTCGGTGAGTGTGCCGTGGGCGCTGGTGGTGGCCAAGGCTACGGAGCTGGTGGCCGCCAGTGGTGGGATGTCGACGAGTGACGACGGAACGAGCATTGCTCTGGCGGCCTTTGTTGAGGAGCCGGGCAAGCTGGTGCCGCTGATGGTGGTGGCTTTGGTGGCACCGGGGCGGGCGCGGCGCCTGGCGGCGGTGGACTGGGCGTTGCTGGGTTACGCGGCCGGGGCGGGTTTCACTGCGGCTGAGGACGGCGCCAGGCGTCTAGCGCCTCAGGGGATGCTGGCTTCGTTGCTGGGTGGTGATAAGGGTCTGGACTACTCGCTCAACGCCTGGACGGCCGGGTCCTTCCGCCTGTGGAACAGTGACGGCCTGTTAGGTCGGTTCATGGCCGGCGGGGGGCCGAGCCCGCTGGCGGTGGGTCATCACGTGTCCACGATGACGGTGGCAATGGCGGTCGGCTTGGGGATCGTCCTGTGGCGCACCGGCAGGCCGCTGGGGCGGGTGGTGGCCTGGGTGCTGCCTGCCGTAGCGCTGGTGCAGGTGGTGGTGGATCACGCGGCCTACAACGCCTCGGTGGCCTCCTTGACCTCGGTGTCCTGGCTGGACTCGGACGACCCGCTCGTCTACTGGCTGGGCGCGGTGTAGCAGGTCTCGGGGCGGGGCAACAATGCGATCGCCTACTCGGTGGTGTTATTCGGCCTGTGCCTGCTGGCCGATGCCCGCAGGCGCCTGCGCACCGGAGCCCTGGGGGTCACTGCTGGCGAGGCACCCAGGGTGCCCTCCATGACGGCGATCGGGGGACCGGCTTTTGTGCGGGCTCCGATCGAGGCGGTCGTGGCCCTGGTGGTGCTGTCCTACAGCGACCTGGTCGTTATCGCCCGTGGCTACGCCGACCGGCGCATGACCCGCTCCCAGCGCATGATCGAGGGCCGTCTCACCGCCGCCCAGGTCATGGCTGCCCGCCGTGACGCCATGGCGGCCACCACCCCCGGGGTCGAACCCACGGCACGCCGCGTCTTCGCTCTCATCACACTCGTGGTCTGGGCCCTCACCGGGCTGGTGTGCCTGTGGTGCGGTGTGGTGGTCGCTCAGGCGATTGGCTCGTCACTGCTGTTCGGCGACAGTGACTCTGGGTTCTTCGCCGGCCTGCTCGACGAGCTGGCGACGTGGTGGGACTCCCTGGGGCCGACAGGCCAGCTCCTGGTCACGGCTCTGGGTGTGATGCTGCTGATGTCAGCTGGTTCCACCTTCGCGCTGGCTATGGGAGCCGTCGGAGTCCTGACCTGGGCCGCGGCCCACGGCCACGGCCTGGCCTCCTTCATCCACAACCCTGCAGCGGCGACCTCCTCATACCTCAGCAACGTCACCCCAGGCCAGCTAGCCTGGGACCTGCTCGACTTCGCTCTAACCTTCATCCCAGGATCAGTATTCGGAGCCGGCGCACACACCATCGCCCGCACCACCGCCAGAGACATGGCCGCCACCCGCACCGCCCTAAGGCAGGCAGCAGCAGCCGACCGGTACGCCAAGGACATCCCAGAACTGTTCCGCCAACACGAGGCGAGGAAGGCAGCCAAACAGGCAGCAATAGAAGAGCTGGCAGGTTCGATACCAAAAAACTACTCACCCAGCAACTTCACCAGAACACAAATTGAAGACACTAGAGAAATGCTCAGAAACCAGGGACACAGTAAACGAATCATTGAAGAGTTAGACAAAAAAGCTGACGCAGTTTCAGTAGCGCGCAAAGAACTAACCGACGCAGGGACACGAATTGGGGAGGCTGGCGGGGAGAAGTATCTCACTGAGCAGGGGTACCATATCCCGGACGAGTTCCGGACCGACAACGTGACGGTCAATGGCGGAACCGCCCCGAGAGGATGGGCAGACGGGATGGCGTTGTCACCTGATGGTGGCGAGCTGGTCGTGTCCGAGTATAAGGGGGTGACTGCAGAGCTTAGTCGAACGCCAGTCAATACTCGTTTCGAGGGCAAAGCCCTCCAAGGCAGTCCGGCGTATGCTCGCGACCACATGCTGTCTGACCCTCGGTTCGCGCAGTACTTTCACGATCACCCCGAAGTGTGGGAGGGCGTCAAGAACGGTAGCATCAGGCTCAACGCGAAAACGATCTACACCAGAACACCCGACCTCACGGAAATCGGTGACCAACCGTTCTCGCTGACCCCCGAGGTCACCCAGGCACTCCAGCAAGCTATCGACAACCTCTAGACACTAAGGGGCAACCATGACCACCCATCCTCCCACGCCAGGATTCCGGGCCTACCCCACCGAGCAGGCAGTGGCCATCATCCGCACCATCGCCGAGCACAGATGGCCCATGACCATCAACGAGGCATTCGCCCTACGAGACCAATTCGGCTGGAAACCAGCTCCAGACAATGGCAGATTCTTCACTACCGCAGTCAGCAACGGCGAAGAGGATGGTTATATCGGATGTGACGTCAAAAACAGCGACCTGGTTTCGAGGTTTGATGTCAACCTAACCACCCGACTTTCGCAGGACGCCCCTCCCGAGCTAGAACAGATAATCTATTCAAGTTACTCCTCTTATGTCAATGCACTAAATATTCAGTGCGGTGAAGGAAGTTCGAAAACTCATGACGGAATCATCTCCACGAGATGGCAACTATCTTCGAGGGTGAAGATAGCAATTGCTGGATCTCGGCGATTGATAGGGGTAACCATCGAGTCTCCTGCAATGATGGATCTGACCGAGGCCGAGCAACGCTACTTCGATGAAGGCGGAGAACTCTAAGGCGTCTTCACGCTGTGCTTGCTCTCGCAATGTTGTCAAGGCTGTGCGGCCACCTGGATGCTGGGATCAGTAGGCTGATGGCTCGTGTGGGGCGTCTGGACTGGGATCTGGTGGTGGCCGCGATGGAGTCTCTGGGGCCGTAGCTCAGGCGGATAGGCTCATGGCAGGTTACGCATGGCGGCCATGATCTCGGCTCCGTTGCAGGTGCCAGCTGGCGGCACCCAGCTGGGCAGCGGCGGGGAAGCCCACACGCGTCCCTACGGGACCCGCACTCCCGCCTCACCGACACACCACCCCCATCAAACTGGTACCGCTCCCACCGGCTTTGCCGTTCCCTGACTCGGAACCACTTCAGTGGTCGTACTCGCGGTGGACGCCGCCTCCGACGCTGGCCGCCAGGATGCCGCGACCACGGGCCAGCAGCCGGGCCCCCTTGGCCGCATGCTGAGGACTGCTGATAAGGGTTCCGCCGGCTGTCCGCAGGCCGCCGACGACGATGCGCACCAGGCCACCGGCAGCGGCCCGGGCCCGGATGGCCGGCTGTGCCCCACCACCGGCCAGGGCCAGCTCGACGCGCACTGAGGTGGCGGCGTGGGAGCGCTGCCTCCGCAGAATCCAGGTGCGAGTGAGGCGCGAAGCCGGCACGTGGTCGCGCACGCGCGCCTCATCGCACCAGCGGATGACGCCGCCCGCAGCGCTCAGCCGGCGGGTGAAGAGCGTGTCCTCTCCCCCAGTGGCACCGAAGGCCTCATCGAAGCGCAGCCCGGCCCGGCGCACGAAACCCAGGTCCAGCAGCAGGCAGTTGGAGGCCGCCACCGGGCGGACCGTGCCGGTGGGCCAGGTCCTGCGCACGAAGAACTCGCCCTGACGCACCCACGCCTCCGGCTCGACCTCGTAGACGGGGATGACGGGCCCGGCCACCGCCTGGCAGCCGGTCGAGGCCCACAGCCCCACAAGGGCGGCGAGCCAGCCGGGCTCGGGCTCCTCGTCGTCGTCGATGAAGACGAGCAGGTCGCGCCCACCGGTCTCATCCAGGGCACGGTTGCGCACCGCCGCCACACCGGGCCTCTCCTCGACGACGTAGCGCAGGCCTACGCCCCCGGGCTCCTCCGGCGCCTCCGCTGAGGAACGCACCGGTACCCCGGCGTCGGCCGCTGCGGCGAGGGCGGCCTCGCGCCCGGTGCCCTGGGCGTCGTTGTCGATGACGAGGACCTCGACGTCGCTCACGCCCCTGCCTGCGCCCCCGTCCGTATCCGCCGCGCCCGCGGCATCGCCCTCGGGTTCTCGGGCCTCGGCACTCGAGCCGCCAACCAGTTCCCCGGCCTGCTCCAGGACCCCGCTGACGGCCCGCTTGAGGTCCTGCGGGCGACGGAAGGTGGGGATGGCGATCGTCAGCCGGCTCATGCGTTCCTCCTGGCGGGGCGTGCTGCGCTCCTCCGGCGCCGGGGGCGTCCGTACTCGCGCACGTGGACGCCCAACGCGCCCACGACCATGCCCAGTCCCCCGCGCGAGGAGACCTCGTAGCGGGCCTGGGCGGGCACGTCACCACGGATACGGGCCACGCCGGCGCGCGCCCCGTCGATTCCGGCCTTGGCCAGTCCCTTGGCGCCATAGCCCAGGCGCAGCCTGAGGCGCGCGAGCCTGCCGGAGGCACCGCCGTCGGCAGGCCCGACCGTGTCGATGCGCACCCGGGCCCAGGACGAGCCCGAGCGCAGGGAGCGCTCCAGCACCCAGGTGCGCCGGGCGCGGGCCGCGGGCACGCGCTTGGTGACGACCGCTCCGGCCGCGAAGCGGATGACGCCGCCGGCGCGGGTGAGCTGGCGGGTGAACAGGGAGTCCTCACCGCCGGTGAGCCCGTAGCGCGGGTCGAAGCGCAGCCCCAGGTCCTCGACGACGGCCAGGTCCAGGAGCAGGTTGCCGGTGTCGGCGCTGCGGACCTGGGCGCCGTCGGCGGCCTCCCAGGAGTCGAAGGCGCCTGAGGCGGTGACCCACGCCGAGGGGTCGACCTCGAAGGTCGGCGGCGTGGGGCCGGTGACGGCGGCGCAGCCCTGGGCGCGCCAGGTGCTCACGAGGGCCTTGAGCCAGCCCGGTGAGGGGATCTCGTCGTCGTCGATGAAGACGAGGGCGTCAGAGCCGTGGGCCTGGCTCAGGGCCCGGTTGCGGCCGGCCACGATGCCCGGCTCGGGCTCGTGAACGTAGACCAGCCGCGACGTCGCCGCCGCGTCCGAGTCAGCCGACCCGGAGGGCCCTGCCTGCCCGGACGATTCCGCCGCCTCCGACTGCCCGCCGGCCAGCGCCGCCCGGGCGGCCTCGACGACGGCCCTCGCCCCGGCCTGCGGGTCGTTGTCCACAATGAGCACGCTCACCGTCGTCTGCGCGTCACAGACGTCGTCGGCCTGCGCCAGCAGCTCGGGGATCACCTGCGCGAGGTAGTCGTTGCGGCGGTAGGTGAGCATCGCGATGGTCAGGTGCACGTCCAGCCCCGTCCTTCCTCCCGCCTGCCGGCGGATCGCGGCCTGATATCAGGGTCTAACGGTACTATCACGAAGCGGGTGCGCCCCACGGTGGGAGCACCCGAGTCACGACGTCGTCCCGCACCCGGAAGGCTCCTGCTCCGATGACCTCCACCCCTGACCCCGCCCAGGGCGCCGAGACCCCCGAGGCCGCCGATCCGACCGGCCCCGCCACCGGCGCCCCTGCCCAGGCCGTCGAGATCACCGAGGCCTCCGAGGCTCTCTCCGGCGGCGAGCTGCTTTCGCGCACGGCGGTCATCGTCGTCAGCTACGACTCGGCGGCGCTGCTGGAGCGCACGCTGGCGCGCGTGGCCGAGGACTCCCCCGAGGCCCGCATCATCGTCGTCGACAACTACTCCACGCCCGCCGCCCGCGAAGAGCTGGTGGCACTGGCCTCCTCGCGGGGCTGGGAGGCGGTCCTGCCGGAGACGAACACCGGCTTCGGCGGCGGCATGAACCTGGGGGCGGCCCGGGCGCGGGAGCTCGGCGCCGACCTGCTGGTCCTGCTCAATCCCGATGCCGTCATCGCCCGGGCCGACCTCATCCGCCTGGCGGCCAGGGCGCATGCGGACCGGCTCGCCCTGGTGGCACCGGTGCTCAAGGACTCCAGTGGCCGCATCGTCTCCGACGGGATCGTCGTGTGCCTGGCCGACGGCTCGATGCGCTCGCGCCGCTCACCGCGCCCGATTCCCCCCGGCGGCACCCAGCCGTGGCTCTCGGGGGCCTGCCTGGCGCTGTCGGCGGACCTGTTCGAGGCCGCCGGCGGCCTGGACGCGCGCTACTTCCTGTACTGGGAGGACGTGGACTTCTCGGCCCGGGTGCTGGCGGCCGGGGGCAGCCTGGCCCTGGTGCGCGACGCCGTGGCTGTCCACGATGAGGGCGGCACCCACTCCGAGGACGATCAGTCCGACCGCGCCAAGTCGGACATCTACTACTACTACAACGTGCGCAACCGGCTGCTGTACGCGGGGCTGCACCTGGATCGGGCCACGCAGCGCCGGTGGGTGGCCACGGCGGGCCGGGCCGCCCGCGAGATCGTCCTGCGCGGCGGCAGGCGCCAGCTCCTGAGCACTCGCCGCCCACTCATCACGGCGGCGCAGGCCACCCGGGACGGGATGAGGCTCCTGCGTGCCGCCCGCCGCGGCGAGCTGCCCGACGTCGACGTCCCCCTCATCCGCGACTGACTCAGCCGGAGACGAGGCGTCCCGCCACCGGCGCGGTGCCGGTGGCAGGACGCCTCGGGCTGTCCGCCCGCCTCACAGGTAGTGGGCGCGCAGTTCCTCGGGGCTCGTCGGGGACAGGTCGGCGAGCGTCACGTCGAAGACGGTGCGCGCACCGGTCTCACCGCGGGCGGCCAGCCTGGCCACCGCTCGCGCCGTGGCGACCAGGACCGAGCCGGTGAACTCCGGGTTGGAGTCGAGCTGGAGCTCGAAACTCACGGTCTCGGCCACGCCCTCGGAGGTGTGCCCGCGGCGGATGACAGAGCCGCCGTGCGGGATCCCGGCGTGCTCGGCGGCCAGCTCCTCGGCGGTGATGAAGGTGACGGTGGTGTCGTAGTCGGCGAAGTAGTTGGGCATCTCCACAATCTCCCGCTCGATGCGGGCCCGGTCGGCCCCCTCCTCGGCCACCACGTAGCAGTCGCGCGTGTGCATGGAGCGGGTGGTCAGCTCGACGTCGTCACCGGCCTTGACGGCGGCGACGGTGGCCTCCACCGGGCGGGTGTACTGCTTGGCATCGACGACGCCCTCGATGCGGCGCAGAGCATCGGAGTGCCCCTGGGAGACGCCGGGCCCCCAGAACGTAGTGGTGGCGCCGTCGGGCAGGACGGCCTCGCCCAGGACCCGCAGCATGGAGAACAGGCCCGGGTCCCAGCCGGCGGAGATCAGGGCGACGTGGCCCGAGGCCTTGGCGGCGGCGTCGACGGCGGCGAAGTGCTCGGGGATGCGGGCGTGGGTGTCGAAGGAGTCGACCGTGTTGAACAGGGTGGCGGCGGCCGGGGTCTGCTCGATCAGGTCGGTGGCCGAGCCTCCGCAGTTCAGGCAGACATCGACCTTGTCAGCCCAGGCGGCCATGTCGTCGACGTGGGCGACGGGCGCCCCCTGAGTGGTGACGGTGGCCGGGTCGCGCCGGGTGAAGACGACGGCGACCTCCATATCCGCGTTCTTGGTGATGGCCTGCTCGACACCGCGGCCGAGGTTGCCGTATCCGTTGATCGCTACCCTGAGCATGGTTCCTCCTAGTGGGTTCTCACTACAAGGATGATCCTAGGGACGCCCCGTGTTGCCTGCGTGTGACATGTCGGGGAGTGACCGTCTGACCGACAGGGCTACACGTGCCTGTCGGGGTCAAGCGGTAGGTGCTCACGTCTGTGCTGTCTCCTCACTTGGGAGATATGTGGGTGTCATGACTTCTGAGACACTCGCTCGGGCAGGAACCTTGGGCAGGCTGGTGGTCCCGGAGGAGAGGGCGGCCTAGAAACGAGACATGACGGGGTGTGGGTGTCCACAGCGCTGACATTAACCCGAATCGGGACTGCACACAGGAGAAGAAACCGCAGAATTCCAATGATCCCCGCTGGGCGCGCTGACGCCGGGCTCGTCAATGTCAGCGCTGTGGACACCAGACCTTGCAGGAGTGAGTCCGAGGTTCTTACGGCACAGCCCAGCACCTCCGTCACAGGTCCGCCCCCACCGTCCCCTGCCCGTCGCCTGCGCCTGGGCCCGGTGGTCATGATTCGACGCCGGCCCCGTCAAGAGTGGGCCCGAGTCGACCTGCTCCACGAGGGTCGGGATCCACTGGCCAAGGGTTGTGTCCACTGCACGAAGGCCCCACCTACCCGAAGCACCCCCAACCCTCCTCCAGTAGCGCCCCACCTTCGTGCAGTGCACCCAGACGACGCCGGCAGCCACCACAGTGACCAGGGCGCTCCTCTCCGACAGGCCGAAGCGGCAGCTCTCCCATCTGGCAGACGCGCCCCACCGGTGTTTTGGGAGGTCGTGACATCCGAACCTCCCAGAAGCCATGCACAGTAGGTGCTCACGACGTCCTTGCCGCCTTGGCGGCGATGAAGGCGTCGAAATCGAAGGGCTCCGCCTGTCCGCTCGCCTCACCGGATGCGAGTGCCTCGCGCAGCGCCGACATCTCTGTCTCCTGGTCCTCCAGAAGGCGCAGGCCGGCGCGGATGACCTCGCTCGCGGACCGGTACCGTCCGGACCCGACTTGGCTCGCGATGAATCCGACGAAGTGGTCATCGAGGCTGACGGAGGTGTTCACTGGCATATAACCTACCAGTTTCTGGTATGACACGAGCGGTATCGCACCTCGGCGACACCCCTCGCGGCACGCGAGCAGAACGGGGCGGGCCGGGAAGATCAGATCTTCCCGGCCCGCCCCGTATGCGCGCTGCGCTCGACGGCGTCAGTGCTGCTTGACGGTGACCTTGTCGACCGACAGGGTGACGGTCTCCGGTCCGGCCGAGCTGGACATGTAGGTGGTCAGCCCGACGGTTCCGGCCTCGTTGAGGGTCTTGTCGTTGTCGACGGCCTCGATCCCCCACTCGGCGGGCTCGGCGTCTCCGGCCCAGAGCTTGGTCTGGATGTTGGTCGACTCCGCGCCGTCAACCACCATGCGCAGGTGGAGCGGCTGACCGGCCGTGTAGGGCTGCTTCATCACGTAGGAGCCCAGGGAGGTCTCCTTGCCCTTGACCACGCGCGAGACCGTGACCACTGGGTTGCCGGTGCTGCCGATGCGGACCGTGGCCTGGTACTGGCCGGCCTTGGTGGTGCGGGCGGCGTAGGAGATGAAGGCTCCGTTTCCAGTGGGCACCGCGTCCAGGGAGAAGTCCACGACGGCGTCGGTGGAGGTCGACTTGACCGGGTCGGAGATGATGGAGGCCGAGGAGCGCGGACCGGCCATGGCGATCCGGCCGCTGGTGCCGTCGACGGAGAATGCCGCGGCGTTCCAGGTGGTCTTCCACTCACCGCCGGCTTGGGCCTTGCCCCAGCCGCCGTTCACACTGCGCTCGAAGGTGTCGTCCAGCAGGGCCTTGCCCTCGGGCTGCTTGTCCTTGTCCTTGCCGTTGTCCTTGCCGGCGTTGTCCTTGCCGTTGTCCTTGCCCTTGTCGTCGCCCTTGTCCGGCTCGACCTGCTTGCCGGTGGCGGCGGTGTAGTGCTCGCCGATCTGGCGCGCCGACAGCGGGGTGCTGTAGACGGCGGCCTCGTCGATGTCGGCCTGGATGTTGGTGTTGGAGGGCTGGCCGTTGACACCACTGAGGGCGTCCCCGCCGATACGCCAGTAACCGGAGTAGCTCTGCCCCGCAGTCATGGCGCCGTCGAAGGCGGCGAGGTTGCCATCCACGTAGAGCATGGCGCCGGCGGTCGGGCTCAGGGAGGCCACGATGTGGTGCCACTGCCCGTCGTTATAGCTCTTGGGAGTGGTGATGGTGGTCAGCTTGCCCGGGTAGAGCATGAAGCTGAGCGTGCCGTCATTGCGCATGTACACCATGCGGTCACGGCTCCACGACTGGTTGGCCGCGGAGGAGCCGTAGCCCATGATCTCGCCGCCCGAGGTCGAGGTCGTGCGGACCCAGGCCTCCATGGAGAAGGCGGTGGGGGCCTGGGAGGCGACGCGCGTCGCGGCGTGCGACTTATTAGCGCTGTCCGAGGTCAGGCCGAGCGAGGCGCCCGAGCCCAGGACGGACCCGGCTCCGCGCTTGTAGGCCTTACCGCGAATCGTCAGGTTGCGCTGGGCCACGAAGTCCTCGGCCTTGTCGCCGCTGGTCTCGTCGAAGGACCAGTAGTGGGCGGCGCCGTCGGCCAGGACACGGGCGCCGTACTTGCTCAGCCCCTGGCCCTCAGCGGCCTTGACCGTCACCCAGTCCGAGACCGTGGAGGCCCCCCACTGGTCGGTCACCTGGACCCGGTAGCGGTGCGTGCTTCCAGGCTCGACGACGTCGGTGGCGCTCAGATCGGGGCGCTCCCAGAAGCCGGCGGTCGCGGTCTGACTGGTGACCGGCTGACCGTTCATGGCGTCACGGTAGACGTTGTAGGTCAGGGTCTTGTCGTCCCGGTCCCAGTTGGCCTTGAAGGACAGGGAGACGACCCCGGCGCGCGGCGAGCTGCCGGAAACCTTGAAGGCACCGCCCTTGTCCATGGGCCCCTGCTTGTTCGGAGCGATGTCGCGGCGGGCGAAGCGCACCAGTCCCTGCTGGGCGGTGCCATTGACGGCCAGGAACTCGCCGCCGTAGACGACGTACTTGTCGTTGCCCTCAACGGTCCAGGTCGCCTGGATGGCGCCGGAGATCTTGCCCGGCGTGAAGTCGGGGTAGAAGTTGAGGTTCGTGGTGGCGTTCTGGCCGGCGTAGTTCTTGTAGCCCGCGCCGTGGTTGTCCTCCACCGTTCCAGTGGCGGCGTTCGTGTAGGCCACCGCGTTGTGGTAGTGGTACGAGACGTCCGGGAAGCCACCGATGTTGGAGCAGTCGTGGGAGTGGCTGGCGGCGTAGACGACGTCACCGGCGGGCAGGACGTCATAGGAGTCGCCGTGGCAGTCGGCCATGTAGTCGATGTCGCCGGTGACCCAGTTCAGGCGCATGACGCCCTCGAAGGTGCCCAGTCGGGAGTAGCTCGCCGCGTACAGGCCGTGCTCGTCGGCCTTGACGCTCATGACGGAGGCCTCGGCGCCGGCACCGCGAACCACGCTGGAGGCGTTGTTCTTGCGCAGGCTGCCGTCCTTCTCGAAGATGGCGATGCCGTGCCCGGGCTTGTCGCTGCCACCGACGGACTCGAAGGCGCCGCCGATGGCCACGGCCGAGCCGTCCACGGCCTCGACGACGCTGCGCACGTAGTAGTTGTCGATCTTCGGAGCGAAGTTCGTCAGCTGCTGGCTGCCCAGGTTGAGCGCCGCGACGCGCTGACGGGCCGAGGAGTTGATCTGGGTGAAGGCGCCACCGATGTAGAGGGTCTGTCCGTCGGGGGAGACGCTCAGGGCCTTGACGCTGCCGTTGGCCGCGGCGCCCAACGGGGCGCGCTGACCGTCGGAGGCCCTGACCGCGCCGACGCGCCAGGCGGTCTGGTTGTTCAGCGTGGTGAACTCCCCGCCCAGGTAGAGGGTCTGGCCGTCAGCGGAGGCGGCAATGGTGTTGATGGTGCCGTTGGTGGTGGGCGCCCAGTCGAGAATCTCGCCGGTGTTGATGTTGTAGGCCATCGCGTTGCTGCGCGGCGACTCGTTCTGGCCGGCAGGCGATCCTGCCGGCCTGACCGCGGAGAACTTCCCGACGGCGTAGACGATGTCGCCGACCACGACCTGGTCCCAGACAATGCCATTGATCTGGGCGGTGGGCAGGGCATCGGCGGACACGGTGCTGGGAGTACCGGCGGCGCCGGCTGGGGCAGGGGCCGGGTCCGCGGCGGCTGGGGAGGCCGGAGCGAGCGTGACGGCACCGAGGGGAACGAGAGCCGCGGCCAGCAGGCCGCTCAGGAGTCGGCGGGGGAGCTTCACAGGTATTCCATTCAGAACATACTCAGATCACGGACACGCAACCTTACGAATGGCTGGTATTCCGCGCCCGGCACGGGTCGACGGGCGCGCTCATCGTACACCGTCAACAACTTGCGCGCCCCTGTTTTGGTGCACACCACAGAGCAGAACAAATCCGCCAGACACTGACCCTTCGTTCAAATCCCGCCACACTCCAAGCGTCTCAAGGACTGCGGGACACTCATAAGTACCCGACATTGGTGCCGCCTTCTATATAGACGCGACTCAGGTTGCCTTCGGCGCCAGCTCGTCTCATGTCACAGCGAAGCAACGACGCCGACCCCCGAGCCGAGCTGCTCGAGCGGATCATCCTGCACGCCAAGGCGCCGTCCGACACTCACTTTCATGAGTACCGGACGGCGCCTTGAACAGACCCGCCGAAGAGGAGTCAGCCTTGGGAAGGCTCGCCCCGGATCAGCCGGCAGACCCCCGGAAGGTGGCGGCCCCACGGCCCGCCCCGAGGTCCACGACGACCTTGACGTTTCCTCGCCCCTCCGCAGGGATGACGAAGGCTCGATTGACAGTCACCGTCTGACCGGCCGCGAGCGTGGCAGGGACCGCGTCCGAGGCCGAGACGATCTCGCTGGCGGGCGTACCAGCACCCTCACCGTAGTTGACGGTGGTGGACAGCACGCTGGCCAGCGGCAGGTCCTGGCTGGACTTGTTCGTCACCGTCACCGGAACCAGGACTCCAGCACCCCCCACCTCGCCGGGCCCACTGGCGAAGTCCTTCGCCTGCATCTGGCCCAGGGAGATCACCAGGTCCCCGTCAACGCGGACGGACTTGTCTAGGCCCACCTCGGGGTACTCATCCTTCGACAGATCACCGGTCTCGACGGCCTTGGGGTCGAGCGAAGAGGCGTCCGGAGTGGAGACATCTTCCGAGGGGGACGCAGGCGCGGCCGTCGGCTTCGCGGTCTGGACCGTCGGGGTGGCGACGTTCGAGGGGACGGCCTGAGCGGAGGCCGAGCCACTGGCAGAGGCTGCAGCAGAGGCGGAGGGACTGGCAGTGCTCTGAGACTTTCCGCCTCCGCAGGCGGCCAGCCCCAGACCCAGCACCAGGACAGCGGGGAGGATCAGCATTCGAGTTCGTGACACGTGCCGAAGCGTACGACCTCCGTCGTGCGCCGCACCGCCCTCAGCGGCCACTGAGTCGGGAAGCACACCACCACTGCCGATAGAACCGGAGGATTCAGGAGATACGCCGTGCAGGTCCACAGACCGAACGGTTCTCATGGTCATCATCACCACTCGTCGTCCTGGTTGTCCCAGCCGCCCCGGCCCCAGCCATCCTGGCCCCAGCCGTCCTGGTTGTCCCAGCCATCCTGGCCCCAGCCATCCTGGTTGTCCCAGTCGTCCTGCTTCTTCTTGTTCTTCTTCTTGTCCTTCTTATCCTTGTTCTTCTTGTCCTTGCCGTTGTCGCCGTTGTCCTTGCCGTTGTCGCCGTTGTCCTTGCCGTTGTCGCCATTGTCCTTGCCGTTGTCGCCATTGTCGTTGCCCCCCTCGTCACCGGGCGCAGCGGCGTTGGCGTCGCCCCCACTAGCGGCGAAGCGCACGAGCCCCTGCTGCTTGGTGCCGTTGACCGCGACGAACTCACCGCCGTAGACGATGTACTGGCTGTTGCCCTCGACGGTCCACACAGCCTGGCTCAGGCCGCTGTACTCGCCGATCTGGAACCCCGGCAGGAAGCCGTTGTACTGAGTGGGCGCGGGCTGCCCCTCGAAGTCGGTGTAGCCCCAGACCTTGTTGCGCTGCACGGTTCCGG